>Ga0209580_10000366_pt1 | contig 25899 bp, 23 predicted proteins | sample Coa_R1_5_FD_187153 | JGI IMG/M metagenome (GOLD analysis project Ga0209580, IMG submission 187153) | Surface soil microbial communities from Centralia Pennsylvania, which are recovering from an underground coalmine fire - Coalmine... | ecosystem: Environmental > Terrestrial > Soil >... | reverse complement strand
GTAGAAGGCATGGTCATGCACCCGGCAATTTACGAGCTGGGAAAAGAAAAGACGCTGGCTGAGACTCTTGAATTGGCGGGTGGTGTGCTGCCATCCGGGACTTATCGCCACATTGAAGTGGAGCGGGTCATCGCCCACCAAAGCCACACTATGCTGCAGCTCGACATGCCTGAAACCAACGACGAGCAAGCAGTCAATAAGGCCCTTGACGACTTCAAGATCCAGGATGGCGATAAGATCAGAATCTCTCCTATTCTGCCGTACTCCGATAAGACGGTATATCTCGACGGCCATGTTTTCCATCCGGGAAAGTACGCGTATCGCGACGGCATGAAACTCACGGATCTGATCCACTCTTCGGGTGACCTTCTTCCGGAACCCTATCGCAATCATGCGGAAATTATTCGCCTGGAGGCGCCTGACTACACGCCGGTTGTGTTGGCATTCAACCTTGGCGACGCTTTAATGGGCAAAGAGCAAGATCTGACTTTAAAGCCTTTCGACACGGTCCGCGTGTTTGGCCGCTACGATTTCGAAGATCAGCCGGTAGTAACGGTCAGCGGGGAAGTGCGCGATCCCGGGGATCACGTGACCAACGGAGTCACCCGCCTGCGGGACGCGGTGTACCTCGCCGGTGGAGTTACTCCTGACGCCGAGCTCCGTGATGCCCAGGTCTTTCGGCACAGCGAAGACGGCAAGCTCAAAGTGATAAATGTTGATTTGAAAAAAGCCTTGGCTGACGATCCTAAGGACAACGTCTCGCTAGAACCTAAAGACCGGATTTTTATTCATCGGAACCTGAGCAAAGTGGATCCACCCACGGTTGTGATCCAGGGAGAAGTTGCTCGGCCGGGAAAGTATCCGATGGGCGAGGACATGAGCGCCGCTGATCTGGTACGAGTTGCTGGGGGTTTCAAGCGCGGTGCGTATACCGAGACCGCTGACTTGACGCGATATGAGCTTGTGCAAGGGACGAGTGTTGCCGGTGAAACCAGAACCGTTCCCATCGCCAAGGCCATGGCCGGCGAGCCCGACACTGACGTGCGCTTGCACGATGGGGACGTGCTCACGATTAAGCAGGTTGCGGGATGGAACGACGTTGGTGCCAGCATCGCCGTGAAAGGCGAAGTTATTCACCCAGGTACATACGGAATTCAGGAAGGTGAGCGGCTGAGTTCGATTCTCGCGCGTGCCGGCGGGCTCCGCAGCGACGCTTATCCGTATGGAGTGATTTTCGAGCGCAAGCAGATCCGCCAGTTGGAAGAGGAAGATCGCGATCAGTTGATTAAGCAAGTGCGCATGGACGGAGCGAATCTGACGCTTATTCCTGAGCAAGACACAGATCAAAAGCTCGCGAAAGAGGCTGCTGTCAGCCAATGGCAAACCGCTTTGCAGAAATTGCAGGATCAGCCACCCTCAGGTCGGCTCGTGATTCATATCACCAAGGACATCAAGAAGTGGGCGAATTCTCCTGCCGACATTCAAGTGCGCGCGGGGGACGTGATCTACATTCCCAAGCGGCCCAACTTTGTGATGGTCGAAGGTTCGGTTTATAACCCGACTGCAGTTTCGTTCAAACCAGGCAAGGATGCTGGTTGGTATCTCAAGCAAGCCGGTGGTCCGACTAACACCGCCAATAAGAAGGCGGTGTTTGTGATCCGTGCCGATGGCTCGGTCGCAGGAGGCTCCGGCGGTTTGTTCAGCGGTGGAGTCGATCGCGCGGCGTTACATCCAGGAGATCTGGTCATGGTTCCAGAGAAGGCTTACAGCGGCACGACTAAATGGAAGACAACACTGGAAACAGCACAGCTAGCTTACGCAGTGGGTATCGCGATTCAGGTTGCAAGAAGCTTCTAGTGTACCGGTCTGATGTCTCTTATTCGTAACGTCATGTTGGGACTCGTGGTGAGTGGAATCGTAAACACCATGGCATGGACGCAAGACAGTGCATCGGATCGTAGTAGCCTGCCGTCAGCGCCGATGGCGTCAGAAGATACGCTGGGCGAGAGCAAGAACATTACCGCTCAGGGTATCCAGAACCCATCGGCTGCCCGAGTTGACCAGGACTCTAAGTACGAAGTGACTCCCGGCGTCGATCCAGATAATCATCTTTTTCTTCCATTCGCGAAACATTTGGCTGATGACCAGTATTCCTTCTGGACCGCTCCGGCGCACTTCAAAGTGAAAGATTTGGAATGGGGAGTGCCATTCGCCGGAGTAACTGGCGCCTTCATCGCAAGTGATAGCTGGCTGTCCAAACAGATTCCTCCGGGGGAAATTTCTCGCAGCAAGACCATCTCTGACTACGGTGCATACTCATTCATTGGAGCAGGCGCGGGCGCGTTTGTTCTCGGTCATCTGACAGGAAACGATCGGATGTCGGAAACCGGATTCCTGAGCGGGGAAGCTGCAATCAATAGCACGGCAGTTGCGTATCTTTTCAAGAGCATCACGCAAAGGCCGCGTCCATATCAGTCCAACGGAAACGGCAAGTTCTTTCAGGGGGGTAGTTCGTTTCCTTCGGAGCATTCTGCGATCGCCTGGTCGGTTGCGAGCGTATTGGCGCACGAGTATCCGGGAACGCTGACCAAGATTCTTGCATATGGACTGGCAACGACTGTAACTGCGACACGAGTGACTGGACAGCAACACTTCGCGTCGGATGCGATCATCGGTGGCGCTCTCGGGTGGTATTTTGGCCGCGAGGTGTATCGCTCGCACCACGACACTACCCTGGGGGGGGAAGCTTGGGGCGATTCGCTTCCTGAAAAGTCCGGCGAGAAAACCCGCAATCCCGAAAACATGGGATCTCCCTACGTGCCGCTTGATAGCTGGACTTATCCCGCCCTCGAACGCCTTGCGGCTTTGGGTTACATCAAAACGGCTTATCTGGGTATTCGTCCCTGGACTCGACTGGAATGCGCGCGAATGCTGGACGAAGCGCAACAGAACATTGCTGACGAAGATGATCAATCGGGCGAGGCAGCGCGACTCTATAGTGAGTTGGCAAAGGAGTTTTCAAGCGAAACGGCGCGCCTGAACGGCGCGGCCAATCTGGGCGCAAGTTTGGACTCAGTCTACATGCGGGTGACCAACATCTCCGGTCCCCCCTTGCGCGACGGCTATCACTTCGGACAAACGATTATTAATGACTACGGCCGGCCTTACGGCGAGGGCTTCAACTCAGTTGACGGTTTTACGGCACATACCGAAGCGGGACCACTTTCGGTTTCCGTGCAGGGCGAGTATCAGCACGCTCCAGGAGTGGCTTCGGACCCGCTCAGTGTTTTGCAGGCAACCGCTGCGGTAGATGCGACCAAGCCATTGGCCAATGGGGTTCCGCAGCTCAACCGTTTCCGTCTCCTCGACAGCACGTTCGCGCTGACCTTCAGAAACACGCAAATATCGTTCGGTCAGCAAAGCGTGTGGTTAGGTCCGAGCGAGGCTGGGCCGTTTCTGTTCAGCGACAATGCTGAGCCCGTGACAATGTTGAGAATTGACTCGGTTTCACCGTATGAGATTCCGTTGATTTCCCGAATCTTCGGTCCAGTCAAGTCGCAATTCTTCCTGGGCCAATTATCAGGCCAGCATTGGGAATTCTCGCCGGTTCTGTTTGGTCCGAATCTTTCTTCACAGCCGTTCCTGCACGGCACAAAGTTTAGCTTTCACCCGACTGCAAATTTCGAGTTCGGATTGGGATTCACTGCCCAGTTCGGTGGGCCAGGGAATCCATTCACCTGGAAGAATTTTCTAAGAACGTTTTATTCGCACAAGGTGGGAGTGGGAAACAACCCTGGAAAGCGGCTGTCAGAATTCCATTTCAACTACCGTGTTCCTGGCCTGAGAAACTGGCTGCAGATTTATGCGGATTCGATGGTGATCGATGAGTATTCGCCTTTGGTATCGCATCGTCCTTCAATTAACCCCGGAGTTTATTTTCCCCAAATCCCAAAAATTCATGCGCTGGAGATCCGGCTCGAAGGTGTCACAACCGACCTCAACATACCTGCTCACTTCGGCCCAGGCGCGGTTTATTGGGACGAGCGCTACCACTCTGGCTATACCAACAACGGAGATCTCATCGGAAGTTGGATCGGACGCAGAGGCCGCGGCGAGCAGGGCTGGGCGACGTACCGATTTACGCCCCGCACCAACATCCAGTTCGGTTATCGCCACAATAGTGTTGACAAAGCTTTTCTCCAGGGGGGCACCCTTCAGGACTTCGATGTCCGTACTGATGTGATGTTGAGCCGCAGTCTGGGAATTTCAGGATTTGTCCAAAGGGAGACCTGGCACTTCCCAGTTCTATTGCCTGCTGCAAAGTCAGACGTTACTGCTTCGGTTCAACTAACGTTCTGGCCGCATTGGGGTAATTCGAATAATACAAGATAGGTGATGCTAGTTCGCAAGCGGTTCAAAGTCAGCAGATGACAGCCATTCCACAGCGTGATTTGCGGGAAATCGTTGACTCTCAGAATCTTGAACAGGTGAACCGCCTGACGGATGGCGAGGCGGCTGTGGCCCGAGATCGAGTTGTCGCGAGATTACGGATCCTTTGGGATAAACGTCGCTCTATAACCCGAGCTTCGATCTACGGATTAGCGGCTTTCACGCTAATCGCGTTTTTGATCCCGAAACGATTTGAATCCACGGTCGTGCTGATGCCGCCCGACGACTCGTCCGCATCGGGAATGATGATGGCTGCCGCCCTGGCCACCAGAATAGGCGGGCCGCTCGGTGGAGTAGCAGGGGACATTCTTGGAATCAAGAGCTCCGGAGATCTGTTTATTGGAATCCTCAAGAGTCGCACGGTTCAGGATGATGTCATAAACAAATTGGATTTGAAAAGCGTCTACAGGACAAAGCAGTGGGACCCGACGCGTAAGATACTCACGGCCAACACCATAATTTACGAGGATCGAAAGAGCGGGATGATAACCATCACCGTCGCGGATCGAGATCCTCAACGCGCCGCGGCTATTGCTGGTGAGTACGTGACAGAGCTTAATTCCGTGGTCAGTCAGCTCAGCACATCGTCCGCCCGCCGCGAACGTGTCTTCTTAGAAGGGCGACTAGCTCAGGTAAAACAAGATTTGGAGATTGCTGAAAAGGATTTCAGTCAGTTTGCCAGCAAGAACGGTACCATCGACCTCAAAGAGCAGGGCCGGGCAATGGTCGAGGGGGCCTCCAGCGTCGAAGGCCAGCTTATAGCGACGCAATCCGAACTGCAGGGATTGAGACAGATTTACTCGGAAAACAACGTCCGTATTCGCTCGTTGCGCGCGCGAATATCTGAGTTGCAGAACCAGCTGCAACAATTGGGCGGGAAACAAGACATTGCCGCCGATGCAACCAGTTCCGACGGCGGAGATCTTTATCCTTCCATTCGCAAGCTGCCGCTCCTCGGTGTTCCCTACGCAGATCTTTATCGCCGAACTCGAGTACAGGAAGCTGTCTTTGAAAGCCTTACTCAGGAATACGAGCTCGCCAAGGTCGCCGAGGCCAAAGAAGTTCCGAGCGTGAAGGTCCTAGACCCGCCGAATGTGCCAGAGCATAAATCCTTTCCGCCGCGACTGGTGATCATGTTCATGGGAACTTTGTTCTCGATGGGAGGGGCTGTTGTCTGGACTCTCGCAAAGGTGAACTGGGACCAAATTCAGTCACACGACCCGCAGAAGATGTTTATCAAGGAAGTGTTGCAGACTGTCTCTGCCGTCATGCCATGGGCTCCCCCGAATGGCTCACGTCTTCAGGCGGCAAGCCACAAAGCTTGGATGCGAATAGCCAGACCAAAGACTAGAGACGTCCAGAGTGCCGGCAAGGGTCCGTAGGCGCTCAGGAAACACCGTTCAAATTATTATTGACCATCAGTTGCTACCCCATTTTCTGAGGCGTTCCGTGGCCTTATTTATCTTGGTGCTTTTACTAGCTCAAGTGCTAGTTCTATCTCGGATGGAACAGTATGCAAGTATTACTCCCTTCTGCGCATTGGCTTTCCCGTATGCGGCGGTTGTTTTATTTGCGTATTGGGCTGGTCCTATGCTGGGTTTTGTACCATTCGCTCCGGGATCTTTAGTGGTTTGGATGTGTGGCCTTTTAGTTTTTTGGTCAGCAGGTTTTGTTCTGTTACGAGTTGTAATAGGGTCCGAGCTTTTGGGGTATGTATCGCGGGGATTTACAGCTTACTTTCGCGGGGAAGATGCTTCGACAACGCTGACGACAACTCTTGCTATTCTTGTTGTTCCCCTCTTCGCAATTGGATTGCTGAAATCCGTTGCCGCTGCGGGCGGATGGGCCGCGTTATGGTCCCCGGAATTCAAGTCAGCCTATGCACATGGATTCTACGGTCACATCCGGCTTCTCTGTGAGCCGTTGGAAGTTCTACTTATTGGCACAGCGAGCAGAAAGCGAAAACTTCAGATTACTTTGGCTTGCATTCTAGCGGTTTTCTTCCTGGTCGGACAAGTTAAAGGGTTAGTGCTCCAACCGTTGATCGCCGGTTTTTTCTACCGGTTCATGCGAGGACGAGCATCCTTATCTTTGAAGAGCGTGGGCGTCGTTATTCTTTGTGGCATTCTCATATTTGGCGCCGTGTACCTAGGTGGTATGTCAATCCGCGACGCCAGTTTTCCTACAAGCAGCGACACGTATCTATTTATAGCCAGACATTTTTCTAATTACCTGATGGCCGGAGTACTAGGCTTCAGTGAGGTATTCCGCACGGGGACAAACCAGGTCGGCGGTTCTCCTGCAGCAATTTTCACGCCCGCACTAAACGTTTACAACCTAGTGAGTGGCGGGATTAATATGAAACCGTGGGGCAGCACCTCCGACCCGGGAATTCAGATCGATCTACTCACCGACGATCCCAATGCGAACACGAATGTGTATAGCTTTTTCGGAACGCTCTACATCTATCTCGGTGCAGTGGGAGCTTCAATCTACGCCATCATTGCAGGATTGCTGTGCTATACGTTGTGGAGCCTCGCTGGGTGGTCGAGGAACGAGTGGTTCCTGACTTTGTACTGCTTGATAGCTGCCGAGCTGTTTTTTGGATATTTTGAGCTTTATTTCTGGCTCCTAGACCCTTACGAAGTTGCACTGTACGTAGGAATTCTTGCACTCTGCTCCTCTTTGATAAGAAGGCCGCTCGCTGTTAACCGGACAATCTGAGAGCCGCATTTTGCTGCTGCTCACGGTTTGGCGCAAATTGATTGCTGACATTCGAGCCTCGATGTTCAACCAGACCGACACAACAACATTGGGAACGAAGATCGTGCGTAATGTGCTATTCAGCGGTGTTCGCCTGGTCGTTCTGGCTCCGTTGCCATTCATCTTGGTCCCCTACTTTCTCAGGAAGTTAGGTACGTCCGGTTATGGCACTTGGGCAGTGTTTATGGCGGTGAGCGGCCTGACATCGGCTGCAGATTTTGGGCTAGTAACAACGTTAAGCAAACACGTCGCAGAATTCTATGCTCTCAAAGATTTTCGGGCTTTGAATCAAGTGGTAAATACTGGATTTGTGGTCTATGCAGGAATTGCCGGAGTGCTTACAGCGCTGCTCTGGGCCGGCTCTGGATTTGTAATTCCAGCTCTGTTCCGCACCAGTGCACTGTCCCGGATGGAGCTAGCCAATATTTGGCGTTATCTGCTTGCGATGATTGTCGCCAATGCACTTACATTACTGTTTTCCTCTATTGCAATCGGACTTCAACGCATGGACTTGAGCACAATATTGACTTCAATGAATGTGTTGCTCAGTGCCGCATTCGCCATCCTCTTTCTCCACTTGAATTGGGGAGTGCTTGGCGTGGTACGTGCTTATACTTTGGCCGCATGGATTACGACCTTCTTCTACGCTCGGCTTGTGCATCGCATCGTTCCGGAAATAAGACCGGCTTTGCGAGACTGTAAATGGTCGATGACCAAAGAAATATTTAGTTTTAGTACGCAGACATACATGACTCAGATTGCGGTTGCAATCCACAACCAGATCGAAAAGGTCTATTTGGCACGATTCACCGGTGTAATCGCAGTCGGTTGGTATGACATATCCAGCGATTTAGCGGTCAAGTTGCGCGCCATTCCCGGTCTTGTACTTGGTCCCATGATGCCCGCAGCGTCGGAGCTGAATGCTTTAAACAGCGAGAACCGGCTTGCTGATCTTTACTTCCGCACCCACAAATACCTCGCGTGGATCGGGGTTCCGTTCCTTGTTTATGTCGTGTTTATCTCGAAACATTTTGTACAGCTTTGGATAGGCCCGAACCTTGTCTTTCTGGCGACCCCGTTGAGCGTGCTCCTGATTGTCAATTTTCTTAACCTGCTTACAGGACCAGGGCTTCTGACCCTTATCGGCACAGGAAAACTCAAGCCTGGACTGCACAGTGCATTTGTGGGAATTGCCCTAAACGTTACCCTTAGCTTCTTTCTGATTCGCACGTATGGCTTTCATGGAGCAGTGCTGGGGACGTCACTATCATTAATGATTGCCTCGGGGTTTTTCCTATACCAGTTCTGGAAGGAGACAGGCAAAAGGTTCGCCGGAATGATGCGACGAGCTTATCTGAAACCTACCATGTGTGCCGTACTGGCCGTTGCCGTGCTCCAGTTATTTACTTTGCGAGCGACGTTATCATGGGGAACCCTGGTTCTGGAAGGAGTTGGCTTCGCGCTCACTTATACGGTACTACTTCTGCTAACGAGGTTTTTCGATACTTTCGACTTGGCTTTAGCCGAGCGCTTTGTCCCCGTCCCAGCAGTTGCGAGGAGAATTATTTCTGATGCTAAATTGGGCCGCCCGATATTTCCCCATTCTTAGAGAGCTTAGGTCTCTAGGTGAGCACTGTTCGATCCTAGAGGTTGGCTCTGGGTCTGTAGGCTTGGGTAAGTTCCACAATCGCACATTTGTCGGGTGCGACGTCAATTTTCCAACCCCTCCGAAAGCACCGATGCTGCCAGTGATTGCGGACGCGACAGCGCTTCCGTTCTCGAGTAGGTGTTTCGATGCGGTCATCGTGTCGGACGTGCTGGAGCACATTCCGCCAAGTCAGCGGACTGCTGTAATCGTTGAAGCACTACGAGTTGCTCGAAGCGTGGCGATTTTCGCATTTCCTTCCGGAACACAGGCCTTCGAGTGCGATCGCAGGCTTAGCTATGACTATGATAAAGGGCGTGTTGGTGTTCCTCCCTGGCTTCAAGAACATATGCTTTACTCTTTTCCCACAGAAGACTTGTTCGAGGACATGAAGTCGAAATGGTCAATAAAGAGCTTCGGAAACGAAGGCCTCAGTTTCCATTACTGGATAATGCGAAAGGAGATGTCCCGTTTGTGGAGCTATTTGTTTTCCATTCTCCTCTTCACAATGCCGCGTGTTGTGGAGCTACTACTGCAACACGCTGATCGTGAGCCCTTCTATCGTCGGATAGTAATCTTGCAGCGAGCGCCACAGTGGGTATCGTAAAGGATCCAATGGACGTCACTATATGCATACCAACGTTTAATCGTTGGATGACGCTAGAAAAGGCTATACGTGCCTACTTTGCTCAGACTGAACACAAAGCAATTCGTGAGCTTCTAGTCATTGATGACGGTTCCCGGGATTCGACTCCGCAAATAGTCGATCAGCTTTCTCGCGAGGCGCCGATTCACCTCCGCTATTTCCGGCAGGCTAACCGAGGCCCCGCGGCAGCTCGGAATGTCGGCATACGAGAGGCAAAAAGCGATCTCATCCTGTTTACGGATGATGACATCATCCCGTCACGTGGTTTGGTCAGCCAGCATCTGGAATGGCACAATCGGTTTAGAGATGAAAGCTTTGCGGTATTGGGACACGTCGAATGGTCTCCGGAAGTCAGCCCCACTCCTTTTATGCGATGGTATGGCTCGGCTGCACTATTTGAATTCGACCGACTGCGTGGGCGAACCGAAGTAGAGGAAAGATATTTTTATACGTGTAATGTGAGCGTGAAAACTCAGTTGTTGCGGCAGAGTGGTGGCTTCGACGAAGATTTCAAAGTTGCCGCTTACGAAGACATCGAACTTGGTCGTCGGCTCGGAAAATTGGGAATGCGCCTTTTTTATAACAAGGATGCTGTCGCTTATCACCTGCAGCACTTCACCTTTGAAGATGTATGCCGGCGCGCCACCAAGGTCGAACCAGCAGCGAGAGTCTTCAGAACCAAAGAGGTGTGGGTGCAGGATAACCATGGCGCACCAAATTGGCTTGTATCCTCTCTTAAGGCACGTTGCAAGCTCGTGCTAATCCCAGCTTTGCGCCCATTTAAAAAGCTAGTCGACACGAGGTTCCCGCTGCCTAAGACTTTTTACAAAGTGATGTTTCGCGTTCATCGCTAAATTGCAAACCGTATAGAAAATGTTACGATCTAATCGGGGTTTCAGCTGCCCCAACGCATTCTCTTTCAGAGAACATGCAGAGATTAAGGTTTGAAACGTAGTTCGCCGATAACTACACTCAGCGAAACCCGATCATCTGGTGTACGGCTGCAAACAGCTTCTCACTCGCGCCAACAAACTGAAATTTAAGAAATGGGTACTTTCGTCCCGGCTCCGTCGTCAGCTAACCCACTCGTCAGCATCATAACGCCGACCTATAACCATGAGAAATTCATACGTGCCTGCATTGAGAGCGTATTGTGCCAGACTTATCAGAATTGGGAACAGGTCATCATCGATGACGGATCGACGGATGGTACTGCTGAAATTGTGCGCGAGTATCGCGATCCTCGAATTCGCTACTATTACCAGGACAATGCCGGTATCGAGGCGCTTGCACACACATACAATCGTGCCCTTAGCCTTTCACGCGGTGAATTAACTGCAATTTTGGAAGGAGATGATTTTTGGCCCGCAGAGAAACTCTGCCGCATGATTCCTGCCTTCGAGGACGCTTCAGTAGTACTCGCGTACGGCGAAATGCGCGAAGCTGAGATTGACGGCAGGCTGGCCAAGAGAATGACCCGAAATGCCCGTATTAGAACCAGACTGCCCGCGGGAATCCTCCACAACGATCCACCTCCTGCGGCGGTAGCATACATGCTCACGGCTCGCGGACATTCGATGATTCCAGCTTCAACCGTCATCGTCCGCCATTCAGCATTGCAGGTGATCGGCGGTTTCCAGTATGTCCCGGAATTACGCTACCTCGATTTTCCAACTTTTATGCGGCTCGCTGCCCTGGGCAAGTTTCATTACTGTCGCCAGGTCGTGGGGTACCGGCGCATGCACGCCGGCTCTGCAACGTCACAATATACAAAGGAGATGCTGCGGGCGTCGCAGAAGTTTCGACGGCAGCTCATAGATGATCCGCAATACGCATTAACCGATCGTGATCGCAGAAGCATCGAGGAAAGTTGGCGGTCTATTGAATCCGCCACTGAATACAACCTGGGTAGGTTGTGTCTTTTTGATCGGCAATGGGCACCCTCGCGTACCCATTTCTTTCGCGCCCTACGCACCAAGGATTGGTGTATTTTTCTCGGCAGTGCCGCTGGGTTGTTGTTGTCATGGCTTCATTGTGATCTTGAGCGGCTCTACCGCGTAACCGGAAGAGCGTCCCTGAAGGCCCATTCATGAACCATGGCTCTGTCAATTGGAATGGTTCGACGTCCGGAAGAGGCGAGTCCATAGAGTGGAATCCGCGAAAAAAAAGACTTTGTTACTTAGGAGACGCTCGGAGTTCGCATACTGCTAAGTGGGCAAACCACTTCAGCTCGAAAGGATATGAAGTACACATTCTCTCATTCGAAGAGCCGCGCGGCATTTCGCCTGCGGTAAATGTCCATTTGCTCAACGCACGTTTCGCATCGGCCCTTCGATATTTCACGAGCGCCCGACAGGTTCAGCGCATCTTGGCGGAGATCCGACCCGGTCTGCTTCACGCCCACTACGCCTCTGGTTATGGGACTCTGGCGAGGATGACAAATTTTCATCCATACGTGGTATCTACATGGGGAAGCGACGTGTTTGAATTTCCCGCCAGGTCACCTCTGCATCGCGTGCTCATAGAAAAAAATCTAGCGAGCGCAGATCACGTCTGTAGCACTAGTCAATTCATGGCAGATTACGTTCGACGATACTATGCAGCTGCGATCACCGTAACTCCTTTTGGAGTTGATTGTTCTAAGTTTAAGCCTATGCCTGTTGCCGCTAACTCTGAAGATGTCGTCATTGGTACGGTGAAACTACTCGAACAAATCTACGGCCTCGATGACCTGATAAGGAGTTTTGCTCTCCTGGTAAAGGAATACGGACACTTGAAAAAATTGCGACTTGTGATTGCTGGGGAAGGTTCTTTCAAGAACCAGCTACAAAAGCTCTCAGCGGACATGGGAGTTGAAGAGCTAACTGATTTTCTAGGGTTCGTGCCTCAGGACCAAGTCCCTAACGTACTCAACAGGTTCTCAGTTTTTGTAGCGCTCTCGCAGAGTGAGAGCTTCGGGGTTGCGGTTCTAGAAGCATCCGCCTGTGGACTACCCGTTGTGGTTTCCAACGTCGGAGGCTTTCGTGAAGTTGTTCAAGACCAAATCACCGGCTTCATCGTCGCTCGACGGGACCCCAAAGCGGTAGTGGCTGCGATTGCCCCGCTGATCCAGGATGATGAACGCCGAAAAACTATGGGGTTCGCCGGTCGAGAGTTCGTTTCGAGGAACTATGAGTGGACGGAAAATGCGGACCGAATGGAACGGCTGTATTTATCATTCCTTGAAAGTATGCCGAATCGCGAGCCTGTCTCAATTCAAGCCTCGTGACAAGCCGGAAAAATTTGTAAACAAATCTTGCGCGATGAACTCAAGGGACTTTGCCAGTTCGTTGAGGGATACTGACAAGGACACATGAATACTGATGAGTTCTATAAACATCTAAGGGCCGGTGGATCCAAAGCTCTGCTCGGATCGGACAAGACGTTGTGGGTGAGCCACGAACGGTTTTCAATGTTGCGTTTGCCGGCATGCGCTCTGAATGTGCCTACTGACGAGGAGATAAGAAATGTATTCAGGCATTGTCATGCAGCGATGTTGAGCTATGCCGTGATGCCCTCAACCGCACGGCCTGCCAATGCGGCCCTGTACCTTTGCACGGATCCCACCTATTCGCTTGAAAAGCTCGGCAAACACGCCCGGTATGACGTTCGTCGTGGCCTGAAGGAATTTCACATCAAGTTCCTTGAGCAATCTGAAGTGCTCAGATTGGGAAAGCAAGCCTACTCTGACACGCTGGCGCGCACAGGCTTGTCAGTCGGGCACAGAGAGCCCTTTGAGTGTGCATTCGGGCGGCCGCGTCCAGACAAATACTATCTCGGAGCGCTTAGAAGTGAGCGTTTGGCTGCATTTCTACAAATACTTGAGGTGGACGACTGGGTTTGCATAGGAGGCTACTCAGCCGATGAGTTTCTTCCTCTTTGTCCAAATAATGCTCTGGTTTTTCACGCGGTGCACCACTATCTTGTCGAGAAGAAACTTCGTGTTATTGATTACGGACTCAGTTCTATCCAAGCAGTCTCAAACGCGGAAGGATTACATCGGTTCAAAATCAAAATGGGTTTTGAAGCAGTCCCGGTACGTCGTGCATTCGTTGTCAATCCGGTGCTGCGGCCATTTGTAAACCGAGTCTCATCAGCACTGGTAAAAGGAATGTTAAGGTTCTCTCCGCGCCATCCCGTCCTCAAAAAGGCGGAAGGCGCTTTACGCATGGCTCTCCAAGGGCACACCCAATGATTGCTGCTTCCGGACTTAGTGTTTGTAACTCTCCTCAACTCCCGTGGGAGCGCTTGATGGCCGAAACACGGTACGGGAGATATGCTGATGCCATCGAGAGTAGCATGATCGCGCACGCTTTGAATCACTCTGCAACTCCTGGCACATTACTCGATGTGGGATGCGAGGGGGGGCGATGGGCTAAGTTGTTTGCGGACCGCGCTTGGCAAATCACAGCCCTTGACGTCGATCCAAGGGCTTTGCAGATCTGCAAAGAACGGATTTCCGGTGCGTTATGCACACTCGTCAAGCCCGATGAGCAAAGATTTCCAGTCGAAAGTGAATCGGCTAATGTTGCTTTGTGCATTGAAGTTGGACCGGTAATTCACAGACAGTGGGCTGCACCTGAATTTGCGAGAGTGTTGAAGCGGGGCGGACGTCTTGTAGGGGTGTGTTGGAACAGGAGTTCTTGGCGCGGACTCTTGTATCATCACACTCCTGCGCTCCGATGCTCGGGGTCAAATCCCTTGGTGGGCTATCCCATTCGATACAGCGACTTCAGACGACGAATGATGGAATATGGCTTCCGTTTCGAAAAGGAACTGGGCTATGCCTGGGGCCCTTTTCGACGCACCAGCGACTCTCGGCTGGTGAGCCTGTGGGCGAGTTGTGAAAACTGTTTAGGGCTACAACACCTCATCAGGTTCTCACCGATGATCGCCTTTGTCTGCAAGAAAACCTAGATGCTTCGAACAAGTTGAGAGGAGACGCGAGTGATCAGAACGTTTTCAACTAACCACGACACCTGTGCAGCGCAAATGACAAGCTCCAAGTCAGGCGCGGTTTCCTCCCACATGGGTGAGAGGGATTGGCCAAAGTTTTTGTTGCCCAAAAACATCGAACATATGATGAAGTCACATGGATTAGACGAAGTTGTCACTTGGTACGGCGGGAACGGAGTTGAGGCCCGAGGTCTGCGTCCTACTGTCTGAAGCGGAGAGTTGCTCGAATGAAAACTCGCAACTGTACCGGGATTGCTTTCTTTTGTAAGTCACAAAACACCAGGGGGAATCTAGAATGTCCGAGACTAGTGCAGTTGTGATCGTCGGCTTGGGCGAGATAGGTAAGCCTTTATGTTCAATTCTAGCTAAAACATATCAGTGTATTGGTGTGGACATTGATCCAGTTGAGGCCAAAGAACCGTGTTCGGTCCTCCACATCTGCTATCCCTTTCAAATTGGCGATTTCGTTGGCACGACAGTTTCCTACATTGGCAAATATCATCCTGAGTTAACGATCATCAACAGCACCGTCACGCCTGGAACGACTCGGCAGATTCAAGAGACCTCCAGATCGGCGGTAGCGTATAGTCCGGTACGTGGCAAGCACGTGCGCATGCACGAAGATCTGCTGCGGTATAAGAAGTTCGTCGCCGGGTGCGATGCTGGCAGTACGGACGCCGCCCTGGAACACTTTTCCCGCGCGGGTTTTAACACTGCCAGCTTACGAACACCCGAAGTTGGCGAACTCGGCAAGCTTCTGGAGACAACTTGGCTGGGAGTCCTTATCGGCTGGGCGCAGGAGGCTGAGCGGTTTGCGGATTCCTTTGGCGCCTCTTACGCCGAAGTGAATACGTTCATCGAGGAGGTCGAGTTTCTTCCATCACACATATTTCCGGGATTCATCGGGGGACATTGCGTGATGCCGAACATCGACCTGCTCAGGACTAGATTCGAATCGCCTTTCCTGAATGCAATCGTTGAGTCAAACAAGATAAAGCAGCGGCAGGAGAGAGTAGCGGAACATGAAGAAAGGGAGACGACATGCCGAGAGTTGGTCTGATTGGGTTTGGATATTGGGGTCCGAATCTGGCCCGCACGTTGAGCCAGACAAGAAAATGCGAATTCGTTGCCTGCTGTGATTCCAAGCGCGAGCACCTGGAAAAAGCACTCAGCCACTATCCGTACTTGAGGGGTTTCAGCGGCCCGGAGGAAATGTGGCCCATGGTTGATGCGGTGGTGATTGCTACGCCGATTTCCACGCACTTCGAACTGGCAAAGGAGGCGCTAAAACGCGGAAAGCATGTCCTTGTCGAGAAACCGCTGGCGCATGAGTCAATTCTTGCCCAAGAATTAGTCTCCCTGGCTGAGCGCGAAAAGCTTACGCTTATGACGGGCCACACATTTATATACAGTCCGCCTGTCATCAAGATAAAGGAGCTGCTTGATAGCCGGAGCCTTGGTGAGCTCCATTACATAAGCCTCTCACGTGTTAACCTCGGTCTCTATCAAAAAGACGTCGACGTGATTTGGGACTTGGCGGTCCATGATATTTCTATTTTGCTGTACTGGCTTAACGAAATGCCTGTATGGGGTACCTCCTTTGGTCGCTCATGTGTACAAGCGAACAAGAATGATGTCGCTTTCTTGTGGCTGCGATTCCCGAGCGGTGTGATCGCATCCATTGAGATAAGCTGGCTCTCTCCTCAGAAAATGCGGCGGACCACGGTCATTGGCTCAAAAAAGATGATCGTCTACGACGACACTGAAGCCAGTGAGAAAGTTAAGGTTTATGATAGCGGCGTGATACTCCACAGGCCGGAGTCTTTTGGCGAATTTCAGCTCACTTATCGGGTTGGAGACATGCTCGCTCCGCGGCTAAGCAATGTCGAACCTCTATTACTTGAGATGGAACACTTTGTTCATTGCATGGACACTGGAATGCAACCCAATACGAGCGGAGCATTTGGGTTGAAGGTAGTCCAAATCTTGGAAATGGTCTCAAAAACCGCTGAGATCGAGGCTCCTTTCGCTATAGAGGCTTCGTTAGCACATGATTCTTACCCGCGCCAGTAACCGGACGACAAAACGACCAAGAGCAGCCAAGAGCGACTTCTTTGTGCATCCGCTTGCGCTCGTGGAATCGAAAGAGATTGGTGCAGGGACTCGCATATGGGCATTTGCGCATGTTATGAAGAATGCTCGTGTCGGTTGTAACTGCAACATAGGTGAGCATGCATTCGTTGAAAACGGCGTTGTGCTCGGAAACAACGTAACCGTCAAGAATGGAGTTGCGATCTGGACAGGTGTAACCGTAGAAGACGATGTTTTCCTGGGGCCGAATTGTGTTCTGACCAACGATCCAAATCCAAGGGCTTACATTAAGAAATCTAGCGAAGTATTAGCACTTACCAGAATTCAAACTAAAGCGACGATCGGCGCAAACGCGACTCTATTGTGCGGCATAAGTATTGGCCAGTGCGCGTTCGTTGGTGCTGGCGCGGTCGTAATTCGTGCTGTGCCCGATTTTGCCCTGATCGTCGGTAATCCAGCCCGACAGATTGGCTGGATGTGTGTTTGCGGCCAGAAACTGCCCATACCGGCGTTTGCAGCTTTAGGCGCGCGCTGTGTGTGCACGTATTGCCAGAGGTCTTTTTGTCGGAACGAGGAGGGCCTCACGGACAACTCTTTACTCGAGAAAGGTACGAAATGAGCGTTCTAGACAGTATGCGTGTTCCATTTCTTGACTTACGTGCGCAATTTGCAGGAATTCAGGACGAAATTAGTGCCGCTATCGACGCCGTTTTAAGTTCTGGACAATTCGTCGGTGGAAGGTATGTCGCGCAATTTGAAGAAGAGTTTGCAAAGTACACCGGAGCGAGGTTTACCATTGGAGTAAGCTCTGGGACCGCAGCTTTGGAGCTAGCCTTAAAGGCTGAAGCCATCGGCCCCGGTGACGAAGTAATCGTACCTGCAAACACTTTTTTTGCCACCGCTGAAGCGGTAAGCAATGTTGGAGCAAAACCGGTATTTGCCGACGTCAATCCTACTGTTTTTCATTTGGACATTTCAGCGGTCGAGGCTGTGCTCACACCACGTACTAGGGCAATTATTCCAGTACACCTCTTTGGCAGGGCAATGGACCTCTCTGAAATTGAGTTGCTCGCAAATGAGCGTAACCTAGTTCTTATTGAAGATGCTGCCCAAGCCCATGGAGCTGAAAGTGGCGGCAGAAAGGTAGGCGCCTCGGGAAGGCTTACCTGCTTTAGCTGCTACCCAGGAAAAAATCTGGGTGCGTACGGAGATGCCGGCATGATCACTACCAATGACGAGGATCTCGCAAAGAGACTTCGTCTTCTGCGTGATCATGGAAGCCCAGCGAAGTACCAACACACGATCATCGGGACCAACTCGCGTTTGGACGCATTGCAAGCTGCTGTACTTTCAGTGAAACTTCGGTACTTGGATCAATGGAACGCGAAGCGCCGCGAGCATGCCCAGTCTTATCAACGCCTGCTGAAACACTCGACAATATTTCTACCCCAAGTACCCGCCGGCTCCGAACATGTCTTTCACCTTTTCGTCATTCGCGTCAGCGCGCGAGATCAGGTAAGGCAGTCGTTGGCAAATGCCGGAATAGAGACCGGAATCCATTATCCCGTTCCTCTTCACTTAACCCGTGCCTATCAAGATTTCACATATCCTGGTCGTGGAACCTTTCCGACGGCCGAGACATTGGCAGATGAAATATTGTCGTTGCCTATGTTTCCCGAGCTAACCGAACAGCAGATCTCGCGAGTCGCAGAAGTATTATTGCGGTCCACCGAAAATGTTGATCCTGTAGCACCAGGAGTGGAATATCGGAAGGGATCCGCAAAAACCGCGAGTGCGTATGCCGACTGAAGCCGTAGTCCACCCGCTCATATCGGTGATCCTGGCGACCCGCAACGAGAGGGGCTACATTGCGGACGTCTTAGAGTCTTTGGTTCACCAATATGCGCGCAACTTCGATTTAGAAATCCTGGTGGTGGACGGCAAGTCGACAGATGGAACGCTGGAAATAGCTCGTCAGTTTGCAGCCGACCATAAAAATATCAGAGTTCTTATAAACGAGAACCAAACAACGCCTTCCGCCTTCAATCTTGGCCTTGTTGAATCTCGGGGCGAATTCGTTGCTATTCTAGGGGCCCACGCAGTTTATGATTGCGACTATCTGTCCACTTGTTTTGCTGAGCTCAACACTCACAGAGCGACTGCTTGCGGAGGCTTGGTAGAAACTTGGCCAGCTGACCCGAGTCTGCAAGCCCAATTGGTCTCGTGGTTGCTCGGCCACTGGTTCGGATCATCGACCAAATCTTTTCGCACGCGCCGCGAGGGGTTTGCCGACGGAGTTAATTTTCCCGTTATGATTAGGCATGCTGTCGTGGAGCTTGGCGGGTATGACGTGCAGCTCCACAGAAATCAGGATAATGATCTCAACCAGCGTTTGCGCGCGCGGGGCCACAAATTGTTTGTAACGGCGAAAACCAAATGTCGTTACTTTTCTAAACGCTCCATTTTTGGACTCCTTCAATATGCATTTAGAAGTGGGGCATGGAACCTTTTGAGCTTCAAAAAAAACAGACGAGCTATGTCCGTGCGGCATTTCGTACCTTTTCTCTTCGCATTCGCTTTGTGTCTGGCAGTTGCTCTTTGCATCGGGAACCATTTTTTTCCCGAACGATATCATCTATTGGTCAAGGTTCCTGTTGTCGTAATTTTGGGGGCACATTTATGTTGTGGGACCATGGCGTCGTTCCAAGTGGCCGTGAGGAAACATTCCTTTGCCCCATTACTTCTTGCCCCATTATTCTTGGCTTTTCATCTGGCGTACGGCTTGGGCACGTGTTGGGCTTTGCTCAAACGTCAGCAGCTATCAACATGGGGGCGCAATGGCTCGACGATCACCCACACAGCATCAGCATTAGCGGACGAGCGCAACTGATTTCCGTTCTCTCCCAAAACATTACAGTTACAACATGAAGGACTCCAGCGTCGCAATTAACATCCCTTTTCACCGTGCGGCTCTCGGCGAAGAGGAAGTTCAATCGGTCAGTGAAGTGATTCGCTCCGGATGGTTGACCATGGGAGCGAAAACGGTTGAGTTCGAACGCCAGTTTGCGTCCTATATCGGTGCAAAATATGCCATTGCTGTCTCCTCGTGTACCGCTGGATTGCATTTAGCCCTGGAAGCAATCGGAATTGCGGAGGGCGATGAAGTACTGGTTCCTACAACAACCTTTACAGCCACAGCTGAAGTGGTTACTTATTTCGGCGCTCGGCCGGTGTTAGTTGACGTTGATCAGAAAACGTTGAATCTGGATGTCGCAGATGCTGAACGGAAGGTTACTGCCAGAACACGGGCGATAATCCCGGTCCACTTTGGTGGGCAACCATGCGACCTCGATGCAATTCAAGCTTTGGCAGACCTCCGCCATCTACACGTTGTCGAAGACGCTGCCCACGCATTGCCGTCTGAATATCACGGCAAACGAATAGGCACGATTAGCGAGTTAACTGTATTCAGCTTCTACGCGACGAAGACACTTTGTACGGGCGAAGGCGGAATGGTCACAACCGACAATGAAGCTTATGCCCAGCGAATACAGATGATGCGTTTACATGGAATCAGCCGGGATGCTTGGAAGCGCTACAGTGCGGAAGGATCCTGGTACTACGAAGTAATTGAGGCCGGGTACAAATACAACTTCACTGACTTACAGGCCGCTCTGGGAATGGCGCAACTTGCGAAATGTGGCGCCATGCAGGAAACCAGGCGCAGCATCGCTGAACGGTATACCCGCGCTTTTAGCTCAAACCCAAGTTTTGAAGTTCCCGAAATGCTCCCGGACCGCACAACTGCCTGGCATCTATATGTGTTGAGGCTACGGCTGGAGCACCTGCGCGTCAATCGCGACGCGTTTGTTCGCGAGCTTGCGCAAGCTGGTGTAAGCGTTAGTGTTCATTTTATTCCTCTTCACCTGCATTCGTTTTACCAAAGAGCGTACGGCTACAAGAAGGGTGATCTACTGGTAGCAGAAGCCCAATATCACCGGTGTCTGTCGTTACCCATATATCCAGGCATGACCGAAGAAGAAGTCCAGTACGTGATCTCGACAGTCATCGAGCTGGCAGCGCGCTTTTCGAAATAGTGTCACCACTCGGTCCTTCACAATGCCGTTTGAGATTCCTGCAATAACTGAGAGTGAAGCGGCTACCGATCCGGCACCCGAGCCCGCAGGGTTTTACCGGCGGAAAGGAAAACGAATTTGTGACTGCGTAGTCGCGGCGCTCATACTGGCGCTCATCTCGCCCCTACTCGTTTTAATTTCAATCATTGTGAAGATCACTTCGCCCGGTCCTGTTTTCTACCTTCAGGAGCGAGTGGGGCAAGGAGGCAGACATTTTAAGATCATTAAATTTCGTTCGATGGTTGTCGATGCAGATCGCAAAGGACCTGGGATCACCTGTGCTGGTGACGCGCGCGTAACCTGGGTTGGGCGAATCTTGCGTCATTTGAAAGTAGATGAACTTCCTCAACTAGGGAATGTCTTGAAGGGAGATATGAGTCTCGTTGGTCCTCGACCCGAACTCCCCCTCTACGTTGCGAGTTATGATCAGCGACAACGAGCCGTGTTATCTGTCCGCCCCGGCATCACAGATGCGGCATCCATCGCGTATCGATGGGAAGAACAGCTGTTATCGCAAAGTCCAGCACCCGAAACCTTCTATCGCGAAGTTGTCGTACCTCAAAAACTCGACTTGAACCTCTCATATATCACAAGAATGTCATTGGGCTACGATCTGCGCCTACTTCTGCGCACGGCCAGTTCACTTCTGAGTTCGAAAACAAATATCAAAAATAGCGGTTAACTCTCCATCTTGCAGTTTTCCGAATTATGATTAGACACGCACAAGCATTTCTCCGCACACACGCCTGGTTTGTAGCGATATTCCAGGCAGCACTGATTTGCTTCTCTTTAGTTCTGGCCTGGTTGCTACGCTTTGACTATAGCTTTCCGGACCGCAGGATCCTGCTCGCCGCGATGCCGATCTTAGTAATCACGCGGCTGCTTGCGATCTGGCGCTTTGGCCTGCTACATGGCTGGTGGAAGTACACCGGTGCGAGCGACGTCTTGGACGTTATGAAGGCAATAGCGCTCGGATCAGCCGCATTCATTGTTGCCGTCCATTACGTGGTCGGCCTCCTCGGGTTCCCCCGCTCTGTTTATGTTCTAGAGCCACTGCTGACGTGTGGATTGTTAATTGGTGTGCGCGTCTCTTCGCGATTGTTTGCGGAGTGGGTGCGGCAGGACTTGACCTCAGCGAAAAAGATTCTACTAATTGGCGGGGGACACGCGGCTCAAATTGTCATTACAGAAATGAAGCGGCCGAACAGCGGTTACGCCGTTATCGGTTGTTTGGACGATGATCTCTCTAAAGCAGGAGTGAAGATCACAGGCGTATCGGTGCTTGGAACTGTGGACCGTTTGGCGAGCGTTGTCCAAAGATATGCGCCTGACGAGGTGCTCATCGCAGTGCCTTCTGCCACGGGAAAACAAATGCGTCGCTTCGTTGAAATCTGTGAGCGGGCAGAGGTTAAGTTCCGCACCGTTCCTGCTTTGCGCGATGTGATCGATGGAAAGGTGGCGATCAGTAAATTCCGGCCAGTCAGAGTCGAAGATCTTTTGGGGCGAGATCCGGTCAACATTGATCTCAACGCAGTGAAAAGCCGTATTGCAAATCGGGTTGTGATGGTAACCGGAGCTGCAGGTTCCATTGGGTCTGAGCTTTGTCGCCAAATTCTGGAATATGGACCTGCAGAGTTACTTTGTGTAGACCAAAGTGAAACGGGAATGTTCTATCTCGAGCGGGAACTGTCGTGTCACCGAAATGGTTGCGGTCAGATCTTTGTCGTCGCCGATATTGGTAATTCCGAGCGGATGGGAAAAATATTTGTGCGGCATGCTCCTGAGGTGGTTTTTCATGCTGCTGCGTACAAGCATGTCCCGGTTATGGAAGCAAACGTTGCGGCAGCTGTGAGTAATAATGTTTTTGCTCTACTTGACCTTCTGGGGGTGGCTGACGAGAACGGCTGCAAAAGTTTTGTGCTGATTTCTTCGGACAAAGCCGTGAACCCGACCAACACTATGGGAGCTACAAAACGCTTGGGTGAATTGATCGTTTCCCGCCGGCCGGGGAATGGAATGCGTTCAGTTGCGGTTCGTTTCGGGAATGTCCTTGGCTCAAGCGGAAGCGTTATACCAGTGTTGCAGGAGCAGCTCCGCAATGGCAAGCCACTGACTGTTACTCATCCCGAGATGAAGAGATTTTTCATGACCACGCGTGAGGCTGTGTCTTTGGTATTGCAAGCTTTTACGATGGGCGAACATGGGGACACGTTGGTTCTCGATATGGGTGAGCCGATCAAAATTCTGGACCTGGCGCGCACACTCATCCAACTTTCCGGAAGCAAAAGTGATGAGGTCGAGATCGCATTTACGGGACTGCGACCCGGGGAGAAATTGATCGAGGAGCTGTTTTACTCGGAGGAGACCATTTGCGAAACATCTTGTCCAAAGATCAAAAAAGCACGCCACACGCCTCGCGAGTGGGGCGAACTGGAGACTCAGTTAGATGAGCTTAGGGGCACGTTGTATGTGGACGGCGCCAGTCCTATTCGTGCGAAAATCAAGCAGATCATTCCCGAATATTCGTATTGCCTTGAAATTCAGACGACTGCAGATTCTGGAATTGAACCGCGTAGAGCGGCAATGGGCGCGTGAGGCACGATAAGGACATGTCGAACCGTTGTCTTGCCCGTGAAGTATTTAGCAAACCCTGCAAACGTTCCCTCCTGTTTTTCCTTTTTCAGTAGCGGTGTAATCCGCATCGCCACGCCTTTCGGCGTTGATATTGTTGAAGGACTTGACAAATTCTCTGCTATTCGTGGTGTTCAGAGGAGTGGCAATTCGTGCAAAGCGTAATGAGATTCGCTTCGCAGTCCTCTCCTGAGTGACTGCGAAACTCTTGATGATGGACTTCCAGATTCGTCATCGATCCACAGAACTGGCAGCGCCAGCTGTCGCGGCGCAGCACGCGTTCGTGCAGTTCGCCGTATTCGCGAGTTGCAAGCCTGACTGGCACCTGCTTTTGTAGCAAATGATTCACTGTGCCTAGCCCTCTATCAGTTGCTGCACGAACGCGTGTCGTTGCTCGCCGGGCAGAAATTGAAAGAATCGGGAAAGAGAATGCAGCAGCACTTCGGGTTGCCCGCTGTCCAGGTTCGCGCCGGCCAGGAAGTCCGCACAGATCATCTCCAGACAGTAGCCCCGGGATTTGTCGCTGCCGAGCATCAGCGCCGCCCTCTCGATCGCCTGCTCGATAACCGGGATCTGACTCTTGTACACTTTGAAGTACATCAGCTCCCAAGGCTCGGAATCGTGCCCGGTCAGCTCCTTTTCCACTTCTCGTTGGAATTCTTCTTTGGGCAGAACCTTGGCCTTGTGCAACCAGGTTGCACAATCGAACTCCTGACCATCGCTCCTTCTCGCTAATTTCGCCAGCTCCAGGCCCTTCGTCCAGCCCACTTGCTTCAGCTCGCGTTTTGCCTCTGGCGGCAAGTGCTCGTGGATGGACATCAGGTAGTAGGCCTTCCTCCTCGATTCCGGAAATCTCCGTTCCAGAAACTCATCAAACGACTTCAGCTTTTCCATCCGCCAGTACTGACCCGCCCTGACTTCGCACAAATAGCGCCCCAGTTCGACAAACCGAGTATCTTTTTCCGCTTCCTTGCGTTTCTCCCAGGCGAGGATCTCATCGATCTTCGTCAGCACGAATAGCGCTCGCTTCGGATTAAGCTTCGGCGGCATAGGCGGAAAATTAGTACGTAAGCTCGTCAAACACACCAAAGTCTTGTGCTCCTGGTCGGCGGATCAGTCGGGCTTCGACCAGCTGTGGTTTCCCCAGACATAGCCCCACGTACGGACAGGTGCTGCACGGGTTCTGAGGAAAGCGGATACCGCTATGCGGCAGAAACTGCGCGGACTCGATCTGGTGAATGGTCGAGTGCACCAGTTCACCGAACTCCTGGCGCTGCTCGTCGCTGATTGTGGTCTGCAGGTATTGGATCTCAACCAGGCGCTTGCGCACGAATACCACCTGAGCGACATCGTGGATTCCGGTGATCCAGGAATAGCAAAGTAGCTGCGGGTCGAGTGCTAAGAGTCCCTCTGGCTCTTCTGGGTAGCGGCTGGAAGTGGTCTTCCATTCAAGCAGGCAGGCATGACCATCGAGTCTCCCGATCGCATCCACATAGGCCACGAAGTCGTTGCCGGTTGTGAGGGGGCGCACAAACTTGATTTGCAGATTGCGACGAGGTTGGCGGATGCGAACGCGATCTTCCTGCGCAAAGCGCTCGAGCAGCTGAATGCCTTGCTGGAGCATCGTGTCCCAGCTATCGCGCTCGGAGTAGTGCAGCGGTTGTTTCTGAGATACCGACCACTCTCGGTAGAGAGTCACGGCAGGATCTTCACGGCGGAAGTAAGCACCCAAAGCTTGTTCGAAGGCTCGGCCGAAGAGCATGGCAGCGCGGGTGTCTCTCTCCTGCCAGCCGTCCAGATAGCGATGCCGGTACCTGCGCGGGCAGTTCAGGTAATGGCTGATCTGAGTGTAAGAGTAGGTCATGAGGCTACCTTGGCGCGTGGCAACTGGTCTTCGATTCCGGCCGAAAGCTCTTCCCACCGACTGCGAGGCGCAAAGCCGTCGAGGTTGAGCAGGGAAGTGCCGTTGACGACAGAGTGGGTGATCTTCACGACACCCGAGAGCCCGACCAGGTTCTTGTCGTCGATCTCATCGCGCCCGAGCAGTTCGGTGTCATAGCCGAACTCGCGCAAAAACCAGTTCAGCTTCCACAGCGCTTTGAGCGTGCAGTAGAGACGGCCAATGAAGCGGCTGCCGGCGAGCGGTTTGGGTTCGAGCACCGTAAAAACAAACGAATAATAAGGTTTCTGTGCATGCCAGCGATACTGCGCACGCTCAACCCGCACCACGAAAAGACCATCTTGCAGACCGTCAGCCGCGGATGCATTCGCCCGGTTGAGACCAGAAATGTAGCGTTTCATGCGGCACCTACTTGCGGGAGGGTTGCAGGTTCTTCAGGACGCTGAAAGCTGTTCAATTGACAGAGCAGGGCATTGCGATCCTTCCCGGCCCACTCGGCAAGATGTGTTACGAAACTCTCGACCTGCTCGCGCGAGGCTTCGCGCAGAGTCTTCGTGCCACAGAAATCGATCGCGTAAGCCTTGACCTGCTCCGCGTCTAACTTGTGCTGGCGAATGATTTGACACAGGCGATCTCGCACGCG
>Ga0209580_10000365_pt1 | contig 25916 bp, 23 predicted proteins | sample Coa_R1_5_FD_187153 | JGI IMG/M metagenome (GOLD analysis project Ga0209580, IMG submission 187153) | Surface soil microbial communities from Centralia Pennsylvania, which are recovering from an underground coalmine fire - Coalmine... | ecosystem: Environmental > Terrestrial > Soil >... | reverse complement strand
CGCCCCACGCCGCTCGCGCGCGGCTTCATTTGATCGGCGGGGACCCCGGCACCCCGCCTGGCGCGCCTCGCTCGTGGGGCCCCACCGCCCCACGCCGCTCGCGCGCGGCTTCATTTGATCGGCGGGGACCCCGGCACCCCGCCTGGCGCGCCTCGCTCGTGGGGCCCCACCGCCCCACGCCGCTCGCGCGCGGCTTCATTTGATCGGCGGGGGCCCCGGGGCACCCCGCCTGGCGCGTCTCGCTCGTGGGGCCCCCTCGGCCCACGCCGCTCGCGCGCGGCTTCATTTGAACTTGATCGGCGGGGGGCCCCGGCACCACGCCTGGCGCCGTCATCAAGCTTCCGCGGCTCGTAAGCGTCTTACGCGCCGCGTAAACGCCCGACATCAGTATTCTCGCCCGCGCCGGCCGCGCGGGTGGCGCGGTGCTTGCACAGCGTCGCCCCGTGACGCGTCTGCCATCCCCTTATCGTCTGGCTCTGCTCTCGTGCCTGGTCGTCGCACTCGTGGACGTCTCGCGAGTCGACGCTCGAGCCGGCGCGCCGCAGGCCAGCCAGACATCGCCGCCCGCTTCGGATCCCCAGACCGTTCCACCCCAGAGCGCCGGCCAGACGACGACAGCGGGCCATCCGGCCACGCAGTCGGCGGCGACGCAGGAGCCGGACGATGACCGGCTCCCATCGGCGACGGAGCCCGACTATCGCCTCGTGAACCTGGCGACCACGCTGCGCCTACCGAGTCACCGGATGAGCTTCGAGCTGACGCATCGCTTCGACTCAAACTTGATGGAGGGCACGTTTGGCGAGAATGCCTCGAATCTGTTCGGCCTCGACCAGGGCGCGGCCGTCGGCTTCGAGCTCCGCTATGCGATCGCCCGTCACGTCGAGGTAGCGATCTACCGGACGAACATCGAGAAGACGATTCAGCTGTCCAGCAAAATCGATCTCGTCCACGAGCATGCCGGCACACCGCTCGGCATCTCTGCCGTCCTCTCAGTCGAGGGCACGAACAACTTCCACACGAACTATCAGCCTGGCGTCTCGATCGTCGTGTCGCGGGCCGTCGCGACGCGTCTGGCCCTGTATGTCGAACCGACATGGGTGGACCACACGGGCATCGAAGCTGGCATCAATCAGGGCACGTCATTCGTCGGCATCGGCGCGCGCGCCCGCGTGCGCCGGCACATGTACCTCGTGGCGGAGGTCTCGCCGCGGGTGAACGGCTACACGCCGGACAAGGCGGAATTCGGCTTCGGTCTCGAGGAGCGCGTCGGAGGACATGTCTTCCAATTGGACTTCTCCAACACGACGTCGACGACCCTGGCGCAGGTCGCGCGTGGCGGCTTCCCCCACACGCTCGTGCTCGGCTTCAACCTTTCCCGCAAGTTCTTTTGAGCCCGCCATCGGCACATCGCGAACCAGATTCCCCAGCAGGAAGGTTCAGTCCGTTCACGGAGGCGCTGTCGCCGGCCAACGAAACGCATCGCGCAGCAGATGTTGGCGACCCCATCCGCCTTCTATTTCAACGTGCACACGGTCGCGAATCCGAGCGGCGTGGCGCGCGGGCAACTCGTGCGGACGCAGTAGGGCTCCGGGGAAGAATAACGGCGCCGGGCCCTCAGGGCCCGACCGGCAGACGACTAGGCCGTCCGCGCGAACGTCAGACGCATCGTGCTCCCGCGGCGGTCGCCGGCTACGAGAGCGGCGTCGCCGCCATGGCGTTCGGCGACGGTCCGCGCCGTCCACGCGCCAAATCCCGACACCCAGCCCCCGGGACGATCGGCCCAGACGGGGTCGAAGAAGCGGCCTGCGACAGGTCCGGGCACGGCGGCCTCGTCCTGGCTGATCTCGACCGTGCGCAGCTCCCCGCCGGCCGTTGACGCGGTGACGTTGACCGTTGCGCCATCACTCTCTCCGACCAGGCCAATCGTCGAGACGATCGCGCCGGTGAGCCCGATCATCAGGTCCTGCTCATCGAGGGCGACCGCCGCGTTCCAGTCCGGCACGTGCAGGTGGAGCGTCAGGCCGTTCAGGCGGCATTCGGCCGCAAATCCCTCGCGGAGGCGAGTAAACACGCCGCCGATCGGGCGAGGCCGGCCGTTTGCCCGAACCGGTCTGTCGGAGAGCGTCTGGGCCCGCACGAGCCAGGCCGCCCGCCATGCGTGCGCGCGCAGCACGTCGAGCGTGACCCGTCGGGCTGTCGGCGAGGCGCCGCTCGTGAGCGTTGCGACCGACGACTCGATGGTCGCGAGGTCTTCGGATAACTGCGCCAGGAGGCGATCGGTCCGCAGGTCGCGGGTCTCGCGGCGCTCGCGGACGACGACGTTCTCGGGGGTCTCGACGGCGGCATCAGGCGGCGCGGCGGCGCGGCGCGATCCGCGCGCCGGCTCGGCCCCGCCCGCCCGAGGGGTCAACAACTGATCGACGTAGTGCGAGTCGGCCCGCATGCGATAGCCCGAGGGCAGACCCTCACGCTCCGGCTTCCGAACCGTGGCCGGTGTCTCGACATTCGCGGTCTCTGTTGAGAACTCGTCTGAAAGACTCGAGGAACCGCCGCTCACGCCCAAGTCGGCGGGATTGATCTCTGACACTCACGCCTCCGCCCACGAACAAGAAGAACGATGCTATCAGAGCTCCACGGTGCGCACAATGCACAACGGTGCAACGCATTTATTTTTTTCTAGGCAGCGCATTATTTTTCTGACCAGTGGATCGAGTAAATGCGACCGTCAGGCTCTTCGTGCTCGAGCGTGAGGTCCGGCGCCCATCGGCGAACGGCCGCTTCGAATCCTGCGCGGTCGCTCATGGGAATCCTGTCGACGTGCACGACGGCGTACGTAACGCCGATGCGGGCGAGCGTGCGAAGGCTCGCTTCGTCAGGGAATCGCGTCATCGGCCAATAGAGTTCTGAATAGTCGGGAGGATAGACGCCGCTATACCCTTCGAGAATCGGTTGCCAATGGGCCATCGAGTGCAGCATGTACTCCGCCGCGACGTCGTCGCGGCGAGCGAAATTCGAAGAGTCCGGCACCGGCAGATCGACGACGGCGAACGGCTTCGGGCGAGTGTCCAGCCACCGATCGAGAGCCGGCGGATCGGCGCGGTAGACGACGCCCTGGAGCGGGGCGAAGGCAAACTCCGCGAGGAGCAGAGCCCCGACCACGGTCGCAGCGGCCCGGCGACGATTCGGCCAGGCGGCGGCGATCTGGTCGAAGCCGTATCCGGCGAGCACTGCCAAGGCCAGCATCCCGAGCAGCATGAAGCGGGACGGCACGCGCACGAAGCTCAGGCCCGGCCACCAGTAGATCCACCGCCAGACACCAAACGGCGGACCCACCGCCAGCCACAGCGTGACGCCGAGCATGGCGAGGTACGTCCACCGCATGTCCAACGGCCGAACCCCTGGGCCTTCCGTGCCAACTCCGGTCACCACGGCCGGGCGGCGGCGGACAAACGCCGCGATGGCGAGGACGATGACGAGCACACCTGGAAAGAGCCAGGCATTGGGCGCCTGTCGCCACACGCTTTCTCCTGGCAGGAGGGAGAGGAGCCAGGCCTGGACGTGGGAGGGCGACGCGACGAGGCTCGACCACGACGCGCCGGTCCATCCGTCGAGCGACCGTCGCAGGCCCACGTCGCGCTGCGCCGCCCGATACGGCAGGTAGACCCAGATGACCGGCAGCATCAGGGCCACCCCGGCGATGCCGAAGTCCCGACCCCGCCGGACGAGGGCCACGGGCGCGCCCCGTGCCCAGGCGATGAGCACCGTGACGGCGACGGCCACCGTCAGGAACGCGGCGCCATGGCCACTCGTCAGGGCCTGGAGTGAGAAGAACGCGATGGCCACGCGCAAGTCGCGCGCGCGGTTCGTCGCGACGTACGCATGCAGGTACGCCAGGGCGAATGGCACCCACTGGATCGTGGCGAGATGCACCTGATCGAGGCGTGCGAGTCGCGGCGGCACGAACGCAAACACGAGCCCGCACACGATCGCGGCCGACTCGGACAGCCAGACCTTGCGTCCCAGGACGTACGCCCCCACCCCGCACAGCATGGTCGCGACGAGGACGACCAGGTTCATTGCGAGGACCGGATTCCCCGTGAGCCAAATCACCGGGGCGGCGACCATCGTCGAGCCGATCAGATTCTCGGAGTAGGCCAGGGTATTCCTGGCCGGGTAGAAGATGTTCGCGTCGAAGATCGCGAGCGGGCGGGCGACGAGCGCGTGCACGTCCCAGCCCAGCGTCCAGACCATCAGGTCCGTGTCGGTGCCTGTCGACACGACGCGGCTCGCCGGGTGCAGGCTGAACGGCGCGGTCATCAGCACCGTGAGCACCGCAAACAGCGCCGCCACCCGCCAGATCGGACGCCGCATGCGGGACCGGAGCGGCTCAGTTCCCGGACGGGTCGAGCGCGCGCTCGGCTTCGGTGTCGATAGCGTGGACGGTGCGCTCGTAGAGCGCCTGTGCTTCGGCGGCGCTGTTGGCGACCGCCGTCAACCCCAGCAGTCCTTCCTCGCCGATGGCGTTCATCATGTGAAACACGACACCTGTCTGATGGGTCTGATCGAAGTGCACGCCGTGGCGGGCGGCCAGGTCGAACAGGTCGTCGTGCGTGAGCGCCTTGTAGGCTGGCGAGTGCAGGTGGTCGCTTGCGACGAAATGCTTCGCCTCGCCTCTGGGTGTCGTGAACACGCCGCGCTCCGCGTCGTACTTCCCGTCGGTCAAGAACTGCAGGGTCAGGAACGGATGGGTCGTGCCGCCCTTGCGCAGGTTGATCTCGATGGCGTACGCCTCCCACTCGCCGTGCGCGTTTCGCACCGTGACGAAGTCGAGCGCGAACCGGCCGATCACGCCCTCCTTCGCCAGCCGGCGACCGACCTTCAAGGCCTCGCGCATTATCACCGGCGCGTAGCCCGGACTCGCCGGAAACGTGCAGCCGAGATACATCTGGCCGCTTGGACCTCCGAGCAACTGGTCGTGGGTCGACAGCGCCTCGACGTCTCCGAGGGGCGTCACGCGCAATTGCGCGCTGGGGCTCTGGAGATCCGTGCCAACGATTCGCTCCTCGACGATGCCGGCGTGTTTGCCGAGGCGGGCCATGTAGGTCTCGTAGCCCAACGTCGACAGCTCGAACCGCATCGCACGGACGCGCTCGCGGATTGCCGCGCGTTCAGGCGCGCTCCCGGGCGAGGGCGCACCGGTCAGGTCGACGGTCGCGTTGCCTCCGCCAGAGACGCCCTCGTTGAGCTTGACGACGACCTGGGGCATTGCAGGCTTTTGAGCGCGGAGCCGGATGATGGCATCGACGAGCTGATCTTCGCTGGTCAGGTCCTCCACGCCGATCGGATGCGAGACGCCTTCCTCGGCAAAGATGCGACGCGACCCGCTCTTCGTGCCGAGGTGGAAGTATCTCGGGTCGGCGCCGTACATCGGGATCCCCAACTGGAGCGCCAGGTCGCGCTCGGCCGTGGTTGTGCTGTAGGGCACGAGGTGCGCGCGATTCGGATCGAGGATGAGCGACCGAATGTGGCGCAGAAGCCGCGGCCGGTCGAGCAGCTTCTGCGTCAGCGTCCGGGCGGATCCGTCGAGGGGCGAGACGAGGAACAGGCGCCGCCGCGCATGGCTGCCGATCACGCCTGGCAGCAGTCCGAGGTAGTAGTCAACGATGCCCGGCGGCACGGCCTGCGACGTCACGTAGATCACGCGCGCGTTCGGCTGGCGCAACAACAGGAGCAGGAAGAGAAACCGCTCTTCGTATGCGTCCTGCTTGACGCCCTTCGTCGTCCCGAGCGACGGCACGACGACAATCGTCTGCGGGTCCTGGTTGAACGACTGGATCGAACGCCAGAGGGGGACGAGCTTCCGCTGCAGATCGTCGAACCGCGCGATGATCTCGGCCTCGGACGGGCCGGGCAGACCTTCAGACAGCAACGGCTCGGTCACGCTCATGATCGGGCGCGTCAGAACTTGGGGGCGGCGTACCAGTCGCGAATGCGCACGTCGATACCCGAACCCTTCAGCGCGTCTTGAAACTCCTGGAGGTTGGATCCGCGGTAGTGGTAGGGGTAGACGATCTTGGGCGCGAACGCCTTGACGCACGCGGCCGCTTCGGCGGGCGGCATCGTGTACGGCAGGTTCATCGGCACGAACGCCACGTCGACGGCCTTCAGCGCCTTCATCTCAGGCGTGCACTCGGTGTCCCCGGCGATGTAGATCCGCTTCCCGCCAAGCGTGACGATATAGCCGTTGCCGCGGCCCTTCGTATGGTAGAGCTGGCCGGCCGAGGGGCCGCGCACCAAGTTGTACATCGGCACGGCTTCGATCGACACGCCGTCGATCGTCTTTGTCTCGCCGTTGGCGATGACCGTGGCGCCGGGCACGCTCGTCGCAACGGCCGCTGGTGTCACGACAGTCGTCGAGGGCGTCTTGACCGCCGCGATGGTCTTGGGGTCCATGTGGTCGCCGTGAATGTCCGTCACGAGAATGTGGGTCGGCTTCGGAATCCCGTCGTAGTGCGCCTGCGGCGTCGGGTCGACGAGGATCACGTACTTGCCGTACGCGAGGGCAAGGGTCGCGTGGTTGAGGGGCGTGATCGTGATCGCGCCGCCGGAGGCCGGCAGCGTATCCGGCGCGACCTGCGCGTGGAGCGCCACGGCCATCGCGGCCGCCGTCGCGGAACCTGTCAACAGACGTTGCACGTAGCGTCGCACAGAATCCTCCTCGGTCGGGGCCGTCGTGGCGATCTTATGGCGCACGGGGGCACGGGGCAAGCAGGGCACACGGGCAGCGGTATACTGAACCTCACCTTTACGGTTTATGTCGATCCGGGCGGTCAAGCGGATCACGCAATCGCGTCCGACACTCGAGGGCGCCGGCGTCCACCTCCGACGCGGTTTCGGCTTCGGCGACACGTCAGACTACGACCCGTTCCTGCTATTCGACGATTTCCGGAACGACAAGCCGGCCGACTACCTCGCGGGCTTTCCCTGGCACCCGCATCGTGGCATCGAGACCATTACGTACGTCCTCTCGGGGACCGTCGAACACGGCGACAGCCTGGGCAATCGGGGCGCGCTTGGCGCGGGCGACGTGCAATGGATGACGGCGGGCAGCGGCATCATCCACCAGGAGATGCCCAAAGGCGATGCTGCAGGCCGCATGCACGGCTTCCAGCTCTGGGCAAATCTCCCGGCCTCGCTGAAGATGACGAACCCGCGTTATCAGGACGTGACGGCCAAGGATATTCCCGAGGTCATCGACGACGACGGCACGCGGGTGCGGGTGGTGGTCGGCGAGTTCTGGGGGAAGCGCGGGCCGGTCGACGGCATCGCCGCCGATCCCATTTACCTCGACGTCTCGGTTGGGCCAGGCCAGCGAAAGACGCTGCCCGTCGAGACCTCGCGGCATGCCTTCGCGTATGTCTTCGCCGGGGCTGGACAGTTTCGCGACGCCTCCTCGCCTCGGGGCGTGCTGACCGACACCACGGGCGAAATCGATGAGACGCCGGTGCGCGACGAGGCCGGCAACCGGACGCTGGTGCTGTTCGACCGCGGCGACGAGGTCGTGGTCCGGGCCGGCGACGAGGGCGTGCGATTCCTGCTCGTATCGGGCAAGCCGCTCGAGGAGCCGGTTGCCTGGTATGGACCCATCGTCATGAACACCGACGCCGAGCTCCAGACGGCGTTCTCGGAACTACGTCAGGGCACCTTCATCAGGCATCGCGGCTAGCAGCCGGTCGTGCACGTCGGGCGGCTAGCAGACCGAGGTCGTCGGCGCTTCGGATCGCGATTTTCCCTGCCCGGCGCGGAAATCCGCCCACCGGTCGCGCGCGCGGCTCACGCCTGGGCGGGCGCCAGACGCAGCGGGTTCGGCTTCGCCTTTGCACGGGTCGACCGGGCCATGTCGCTTCGCGTCCTCGTCCTGTTCGGCACGACCGACGGCCACACGGGGAAAGTGGCGACGGCCATGCGCAACACCCTGCGCGCCGAAGGGGCGGCCGTCGACCTCGTGCACGCGCGCCGCGGCGGTCCCCACCCGAACCCCGCGGACTACGCCGCCGTTATCGTGGCGGCGTCGGTTCACACCGGCGGCTACCAGCGCGCGGTGTGGCGGTGGGTGCGGGCGCATTCTTCGAGTCTCGCCGGCAAGCCCACGGCGTTCGTGTCGGTGTGCCTCGGCATCCTGGAGCACACGACGGCATCCGATGCCGAATTGGCGAGCATCATGGAGAGCTTTTTCGAAACGACCCGATGGATGCCGACCGTTCGGAAGATGGTCGCCGGGGCCCTGTCCTACACTCACTATTCCTGGCTCAAGCGCCTTGTCGTCCGCCGCATCATGCGCCATGCCTACGGCCGGACGGACGCGTCGCGCGACTACGAGTACACCGACTGGAACGACGTGCGCGAGTTCTCACGGATGTTCATTCGTCTCGTACGCACGAGCCAACCCACCCGGCTGGCGGTCTAAGTCGGCCGTCTAGGATTGGCTCGGCCGCCGGGACTGGCGGCGCCGCAGGGCGACGACGGCGATGACGCAGCCCGTCCAGGTCGGCAGCATGTCCACGATCGGCAGGGACTCGACGATGAACGTGGGCAGGAGCAGGACATGGAAGCCGATGAGCCAAGTCGTGACAACCATCGTCACGACGTCGATCACTTCGTCTGACAACACCCAGCCGATCGGACCCAACACGATTTGGAGGGCATCGGCCGTCACCGCGACCACGAGCGCAAGGGCGACCCGCCAGCGCGTAAGCGCAGGTCGGAGCCAGGTCCCTTCGGATACCCAGGTGGCCGGAGCGGGGGTCTGCACCTCAGGGTCAGGCACGGCGAGGTCTCCACTCATGATGCGCCACAGCGCGGGCTCCCACGACGGCGCGCGGCGAGGGCCTCGGCTGCGACCCACGCCGAGGACCAAGCCCACTGGAAGTTGAAGCCGCCCAGGCGGCCATCGACGTCGAGGATTTCACCGACGAAGTACAGCCCAGGCGCCAGGCGCGATTCCAAGGTCGCCGGTCGGATTTCATCCAGGGGGATGCCGCCGGCCGTGACCTCCGCGAAGGCGTAGCCGCGGGATCCGGTGACGGCGAGCGGCCACTCCGTGAGCGCGTGGACGATCCGTCGCCGGTCGTCGCGGCCGAGCGTGGCGAGCGTTCGCGCGGCGGGCAGGTCGATCGCCGCGATCATCGCGGCGGCGACCGACGCGGGGACATACTCCGACGCGACGGTCGCGAGCGATGCTCGAGGCCGGGCACGAGCCAGATCAGTCCAGCGGCGGTCCACCGCTTCGAAGGTTTGGCCCGGGCACACACTGGCCCGCACTTCGACGATTCCGCCCTCGAGCGTCGCTCGCAGCCAGTGGCGTGACGCGTCAAGAGCCGCGGGGCCGCTCAGCCCAAAGTGCGTCCAGAGAAGCGCGCCCGGGACCCGGGCGACCGACGCGCCGTCGACGCGGACGTCGAGCTCGGCCGGATGGGACACACCCGACAGCGACCGATGAATCGACGCCGGCTGCGTCGCATCGAGGACCAGCGGGACGAGCGCCGGCGTTGTCGGCACGATCCGGTGGCCGAATCGTCGAGCCGCTTCGTAGCCCCACCCGTCGCTGCCGGTCTTCGGGAGCGAGAGCCCGCCGGTCGCAAGGACGACCGCCCGCGCGCGAATTTCGCCGGCGGACGTCGTCACGACGAACGCGTCAGGGGTCCGAGCGAGATCGAGCACCCGGGTACTTGCGCGGAGGGTGGCGCCGACGCGGCCCAGCTCGGCCAGGAGGGCGGCAAGCACGTCGCGCGACCGGCCGCTCTCGGGGAACAACTTGCCGTTGGGCTCTTCGCGCAAGTGAACGCCCAGGCCGGTGAAGAACGCTCTGGTCGCCGGCACGGGCAGCGCGCGCAGCACGCGGCGGACGACGGCAGACGAGCCGCCGTTGAAATCGGACTCGGTCACCACGGTGTTGGTGACATTGCAGCGGGATCCGCCGCTCACCAGGATCTTCGCGCCCGGCTGTCGCGCGCCGTCGAGGATCGCCAGCCGCGCCGCCGGATCGGCCCGCTTCGCGAAGATCGCGGTCGCGAGCCCCGCGGCGCCGGCGCCGATGATCGCGACGTCGAGATCGGCGCCGGCGGAGGTCACTCGCGATAGTTGCCGAACTGCAGTTCGACGCCGAAGTCCTGCGACTTGAGGAGGCGCATCGCGGCCTGAAGGTCGTCTCGAGATGGCGAGGTCATCCGAATCTGATCGCCTTGGATGGTCGCCTGCACCTTCTTGAGCTTCTGGTCCTTCAAGAACTTCATGATGGCGCGCGCCGCGTCGCCGTCGATGCCTTGCTTGAGCGTAATTGTGCGCTTGACGAGGCCGCCCGCGATGGGCTCGACGTCGGACGGCTTGAGATTCTTGATCGACACGCCGCGGCGCACCAGGCGGGTCTGGAGGATGTCCCACACGGCGTCCATCTTGAAGCTGTCGTCCGCGACGAGCTCGAGGAGGTTCTCGGCGCGCTTGAAGTCGATGGAGGCTTTCGACCCTTTGAAGTCGTAGCGCTGCGCCAGCTCCTTCCGGGCCTGGTTGACGGCGTTGTCTACCTCCTGGAGGTCGACGCCGGAGGTGACATCGAACGACGCTTGTGCGGGCATGACGGGGATCGTACCATCGGCGGCGATGCCCACGACGTCGTCACGATCGATACAGGCCCCTGGCCTTCCCAAACCCGTCGGTCCGTATTCGCCTGCTGTCGGGTTCGAGCGGTTGATTTTCGTCTCCGGCCAGGGCGCCACGAACCCGGCCACCGGCCAACTGGCGGGCCCCGACATCGAGACGCAGACCGAACAGGTCCTTCGGAACGTGGAAGCGATCCTGCGCGCCGGCGGGTCCGATCTCTCGCGCGTCCTGCGCTGCGGCGTGTTCCTTCTCGACATCAGCGAGTTCGAGAAGATGAACGCGGTCTACGCGCGCGTGTTCGGCAACCATCGGCCGGCGCGAACGACGATTCAGGCGGCGGCGCTCCCCGGGCGGGGATTGCGAGTGGAGATTGACTGCATCGCGTATGTGGAGGGGAAGGCTTGAGTATTCGAAGGCTGAAAGGCGGGAAGGCTGGGAGACGGGGAGGCCCCGTTCTGCTGGCTGTCCTACCGGCGGTGTGTCTGGCGCTGTGGGCGCCTGCCGGTCTCGGCGCGTGGCAGGGTCGGGGCCAAAGCGCGGACCTGCAGCAGGCCGCCGACTTCATCCGGGCGGACAAGACGGCGGACGCGCTTGCGGCGGTCCATCGCGAACTGGCGACGAATCCGACGTCGACCGCCGCGGCGAGCCTGCTCGACACGCTTGGCGCCAACGCCGAAGCCGTGCGGGTCTTCAGGAGCGCCATCGCGGCGGCCACCGATCCGTTGGTGAAGGCCCAGGACGAGCGCCAGCTCGCGATGTCGTACGCCTTCGTCGGCGACTGCACCAACACCGTCCGCAACGAACAGCTCGTCATCGACTACTGGGTCTCCCGCGAATCGGCCGAGCCGCAGAACGCCTTCTATCAAGAGGGTGAACTGGCCAACGAGGCCGCGCGTGTCTGCATCGACAACGGCAACCTCGACACGGCCGAGCAGTGGTATCGCAAAGGCGCCGAGCTCGGCTTGAGGGAACCTGAGCCGAAGACCCATCCCAAGAGCCTCTGGGACTTCCGGCTCGCCCACGCGCTCGGTCGGCTTGCCGCCCGGCGCGGCGACGAGGGGGAAGCTCGGCGGCAGATCGCCGCGGCACGGCGCGCACTCGACGGCGACGCGACGATGGCGGCGCAGCAAGAACAGTTCTTCCCGTATCTCACCGGCTACGTCGCCCTCTACACGAACGACTTCAAGACCGCCGAGCGCGATTTGACGCAGGCGACCGCGATGCCAGGCAACCAGAGGGATCCGTTCATGGAATGGCTCCTCGGCGTGGCCTACGACCGGGAGGGGCGCGCTCCTGACGCGAAGGCGGCGTACCTCAAGGCCTACGGCCTGGCGACGGCGCACAATCCGCCGGCGGCGTTCGTGCGTCCTTTCGTCCGCCGCGCGCTCGGTCTCGGCGCCACGCGGGCGGAGGTGCTTCGCGGCGACTACGATCGCTATCGCGCGAACAACGACCTGACGTACTACCACCTCGACGTTCGGGTGGATCCAGTCGCCAAGCGTGTCACCGGCAAGAACACGATCCGCTTCAAGATGCTGTCGGCCGACACGCGCATTCAGCTCGACCTCTATGCCAACCTTGTGGTCGACAAGATCCTGTACGGCGCCGTGCCCCTGACCTACACGCGTGAGCTGAACACGGTCTTCGTCGACTTTCCCGACACGCTCGACGCCGGCAAGGAATACGCGATCGACTTCTATTACTCGGGCACGCCCACACAGACGGGCCGCTTCGGCGGCTTCACGTTCGGCCAGGACGCTCTGGGGCGGCCCTGGATCTTCACGGCCTGTGAAGGCGAAGGCGCGGCGATCTGGTGGCCGAACAAGGACCAGTGGCACGACGAAGTCAACTCGATGGAGATCTCGGTTTCGATTCCGAGCGATCTCGTGGACGTCTCGAACGGCCGTTTCGAGCGGAAGACCGATCTCGGCGACGGCTACACGCGATGGGACTGGCTAGTGCACTACCCGATCAACAACTACGACGTCTCGCTCAACATCGGCCACTATGAGCACTTCGCCGACACGCTGGGCGATCTCACGCTCGATTTCTATGCGATGCCCCAGGATCTGGAGCGCGCGAAGGTCCAGTTCGCGCAGGCGAAGGGCATGATCCAGGCGTACCAGCACTACTTCGGCGACTACCCGTTCGTGAAGGACGGGTACAAGCTCGTGCAGGTGCCCTACACGGGCATGGAGCATCAGAGCGCGGTGACGTACGGCAACGGCTTCACCAACGGGTACGGCAATCGCGACTGGACGGGCGTCGGCATCAGCCCGAAGTTCGACTTCATCATCATCCACGAGAGCGGCCACGAGTGGTTCGGCAACGCCGTGTCGGCGGCCGACGTGTCAGACATGTGGATTCACGAGGGCTGGACGACCTACCTCGAGTGTCTGTACGTGGAGTACACGTTCGGCCACGACGATTACGTGACGTACACGAACGGGTACAAATCCCACGTGCAGAACCGCGAGCCGATCGTCACGTTTCCGGGCCTCCACCGCGAGCCGCCGCAGGACATGTATTTCAAGGGCGCCCTGATGCTGCACACGCTGCGCAGCGTCATCGACGACGACGCGAAGTGGGCCGCGCTCCTTCACGACATCTTCCAGGAATTCAAATACCGGAACATCGCCACTGCCGACATCGTCGCGTTCGTCAACCGGCGGCTGGGCACGAACCTCACACCCTTCTTCGACGAATACCTCCGACATGCGGCGCTACCTCAGCTCGACCTCGCGTTCGATGGCGCGGCCGGCACGGTTTCGTACCGCTGGTCGGCCGACGAGTTGGCGTTTGCCATGCCGATTCGCGTGGGCCAGCACGACCACTGGCAGATCATCCGTCCGACCTCTGCCTGGCAGACGATGAAGACGCCCCTCTCCAAGGCGGAGTTCCAGGTCGCGACCGATCTCTACTATGTGAACGTCACCAAGTTCGACAAGACCTAGCGCTCGAACGACGTGCGGCCTTCGGCGCGATTTTGGAGTGCGGCCTCCGGGCCGCTCCATTCGCCCGCCGCTCGGCTCCACCGACCTGGAAATCGCTTCAGACGAGCAGTGCCTCGACGCGGTGCGCGTGGACCATCTGCTCGGACGGCGACCACTTGAACACGGTCACTCGTCCGTCCTGTGACGCGACGAGGGCGACCGCGTCCTGCTGATCGTGGGCGAACTGCGCGGCGGACAGATGCCGCGTGCCGCCGAGTTCCGTGGGCCCGACGATGGTGGTCTCGGCGCCTTCGATGGGCTCGGTGACCATGACGCGCTCAACGGGACTGCTGCCCCGCCGGCGCATGATCTTCGCGCCGAATGCCAGGAGTTCATACCGATCGGTCGCGAGGACGGCGCCGTCGACCGCCGTGAGTCCGGCGACGGCATCGACCGACCGCCGATAGTCTTCCTGCCAGTCGTGCTCGTTCATCTCGACGGCGGAGCGCGTCAGCAAGTCCGCCAGGCCTGAGAACGGCGGGCGGACGGCATACACGATCGGGCTCACGATGGAGTCCTGCCAGGCCAGCGATCGCGCCGGCACGACGAGCATCGCGCCGCCCCGTCCATGGGCCCGCATCGACACGGCGAGCTGGACGAAGGCGCTCGCCGCGTCCGCGCCACCGGCGGGCCACTCCACGCCGAGCAGCGAGCGCACGACGCCCGGGCAGTCCTCGCCGGCGGCGGGACGATCGTCCACGATCTTCGCGACGTCGCCCTCGAGCACCGCGACGTTCATGAACTTGCCGAAGGGCTCGCGACGGTCCTTGACGACGAGCAGGCCGGACGCCACCACCTCGACGACCAGGCAATAGGCCGGCAGACGGCGCGTCGTGCCCCACACCGAGAGGCGCCCCTCGTGCGGCCAGACGCCCAGATGGATTCCCGGGCGCTCGACGGCCGGCGCGACTTTCGTGAGCGTCGCGGGTCGCAGCGGCAGTTGGGTCTCGAAGGTCAGGGGTTCTCCCGCCAGGTGCGGTGGCACGAACGCCAGCGAGATACGCGGCGTGATGCCTTCCTCGCGGCGAAGACTCGTCCAGAACGCCGCGTCGATGAGCATCTCGACCGACGCCTCATCGGGCGCCGGCGCCAGACCGTCGCGCCCTTGTGCGCTCGCCGCCGCGATGCGACGACCGAAGTGCCTCGCCACGTGCCCGGCAATCGCGCGCGCGGTAGGATAGGTCGGATCGGGCATAGCCACAGGATAAGCCCTCTGTTGAGGACGGTGTGTAGGGGGACGGGTCTGGCTTTCGCCGAGCAAGACGGTGTGTAGGGGGACGGGTCTGGCTTTCGCCGAGCAAGACCCGTCCCCTACAATTCTTTTATGTGTCGAAACATCAAGACGCTGTTCAACTTCGACCCTCCGGCGACCGACGAAGAGATTCGTGGTGCGTCGCTGCAGTTCGTCCGTAAGCTCAGCGGCTTCACGAAGCCATCCCACGCGAACGCTGCGGCGTTCGATCGTGCGATCGACGACGTGGCGGCCGTGGCACGCCGCCTCATCGACTCGCTAGTCACGCAGGCACCACCGCGTGACCGCGAGGTCGTGGCCGCCCGGGCCCGCGCCGAGGCCGCCCGTCGATTCGGCCCCTCATGACCGTATTTCATCGTCCCTTCGCCGGGCTGGGCGAGCGCCTCGGCACAGCAGCCGGCGAGCCTCGGTCAGCGACGACTCCCCCGCCGGATGAACGCCCGGTGGCGTCCACGCCGGACCACGTCATCCCGCGCGCGGTGGTGCGGATCGAACGCACGGGCCGAGGGGGCAAAGAGGTGACCATCGTCGAGCGCCTGGGGCTTCCGACGATCGAGCGCGACCGATGGCTCACGGCGCTCAAGGCCGCTCTTGGGTGCGGGGGCGTCGTCGAAGGCGAGGCGCTCGTGTTGCAGGGGGACCACCGCGAACGCCTACCGAGGATCCTGGCCGCGCGCGGCGTGAAGAACGTGACCGTCGCACGCTAAGAACGTGCAGGACGAGCGGCGGCCGGGCTTATTTGCCCGGGAAGATTGCCGGAAACACGACGTCCGTCGTGTACACGCACCGATCGTTGTGGCCGCACTCCTCGACGATGATCACGTGGTGCTTGGCACCGAGGTGCTCGTTGACGTACTTCACGAAGGCCTCGCCACGCGCCCGACGCGTGGCGCCCTGCGCCATCGCATTTGGTGAGCTATCGAAGCCGCCAAGCGGCAGCGTGTCCACCTGGCTCAACAGATAAGTCGTCGGCCGAGCGACGAGCTGGTTCAGGAGCTGCGCGTCGCTCATCCCCTTCGTGTAGCCGGTCGTCCGATCCTCGAGGCCGAAGGGCCACTTGTCGAAGTTCGGCGCGGGCCGGGCGCCCGCCGTCGGATCAAAGGGCCCGTAGGTGAAGTCCGTGTGCGGTGCGACCTTCGGCTGGTCCCATGCCTTCGCCGCGGCTTCCGGCGTGGCGTCGCCCGCCGAGAGCGGCCGCGTCCTATCCGGCCACGCGTAACTCGATGGATTGGCCACCACGTAGGACACCGGCACGCCGAGCGTGTCATGCACCTTGTTCGCCATCTCGTAGCGTGTGACGAACTGCCCGCCGGCCGAGTGGCCTGCGACGACAATCGCGTTCATGTTTGGAAACGTCTGCTTGTTCGCGAGCTCACGCAGAATCTGGTCGATGAAGTCGAAGGAGGACAGGTTCGGGTTGCTCGGGGACGTGCCGCCGGACCGCCAACTGTCGCCACCGCAGCTCCAGCTCACCTCGTTCGGCGCCAGCGGGTCCATGCAGTTATGTTCGGCGGACACGAAGTGCGGTGCGATCACGAGGGTTTGGTCCTCGACGCCGGCGAGAAACGCCGCCGCCGTGGCCGTCGCGAAGTAATGGTCGGCATTGCGATTCGTGCCGTGGACCATGATGAACGCCCGATGGATGCCGTCGTTCCGGACGGTGAGCGGGTGCGACCGATAAATCATCGATCGGGCCGGGCCGCCGCCGAGCTGGACCCACTCCGTGCAGTCGGCCGTCGCCCTGGTGCAGGGTGCGGCAGGCGCGAGGGCCGTCGCGGGAACCGGTGCCGCGACGCCGGTTACGGCAAGGCTGAGGGCGAAGAAGCATGCGGTGCGCATGCGCAGAGAATACACGAACGACAGGCCGGCGGCGCCGGCTACCGATTCAGCTCCGACGCCTTTGCGATGACGTCGATCTCGCTGTAGAACGTGTTGCCGAAATCATCGTCTGTTTCGGTCACCGAACAGACGAACAGCAGATATCGGAACTTGCCCAGCGCGCCGTTCGACGCGCTGATGCTCACGCCGTACTGGCCACCCATGTCGGCCGTGCCGGGACGCGTATCGACGCTCGCGATCCATGTCCATCCGGCCGCCGCCGGGTCGACACCGGCCTTCGGCGCCGGGTTGAACGCGGCTGCCGTGCCGTCACTGCCGTAGACCGCATAGACCTGCGGCCCGCGCGTGTTCGGATGCCAGGAGTAGGAGTTGATCTGGGTGACCGTCATGGCCTGGCCCAGGTCGAATCGAAACGACCCGCCGGACGTTCCGGCGTCGAAGAAGAAATTCGCGCCAGGCTCATCCTCGTCCGTCGGCAGGAGTCCGTCCGTCAGCGCGGAGAGCGTGGCGCCATTCTGATCCATCTCGCCGTCGACCATCAATCGCTTCGCGTTGGTCGCGGCGTCGTCTTTCGATGGCGACGGCACGCGGGGGAACTTGAAGTCCTTCGTCGGGGCCGGCCAGTTGCGATCGACGAGCACGACGACGTTCGGCGCGGCGCGCTGCTGGCGGTCGAGCTGCTGCGCGGCGGCGACGCCGACCACCGAGACCGCGACCCACACCGCGACACGGCCGGTCATCGCGTCAGGCCTTGCGTCGCTTCATCACGGCGACGACCACGATAGCGATGAGCACGAGGGCGAGGCCAACCCAGAGCCAGGGGCCCGCCAGCAGCACGCTCGTGCTGTCGGCCGACGGGCTCGCGGCGGGCGTCGGTGCCGCGGCGGGCGGGGGCGTGGCCGGCGCGCTCGCGGATCCCGCGGTCGGTGAGGCCGGGGGCGGCGATGGCGGCGGCTCGATCGACGTCGGCGAACCAGCCGGCGGCTGCGCGATGTCGACGGCTGGCGCCTTAGCCGCGGCGGGCTTCGGTGTTCTGGCGGGCGGAGAGCCACCGGGCGCAGCGGCCGCCGGTTGGGAGGCAGTCGCCGCCGGCGATGGCGGCTCAGGCTGGGGCGGCGGTGGCGCGGCCAGCGTCACGGGCGCGCCTCCCCCGAGTGGCGAGGCGTTCTGCGGGGCGACGAGCGGTGGGGGTGCCGAGCCGGGCCGCCGACGAAATATGATGCCCGCCATCTCGTTCTTCGCGATCGCGTTCACCTGGTCCGGCGTGTAGCTCTTCTTGAAGTGCAGACTGACCGGCAGATAGCGTTTGCTCAAATCGAAGTCATCGCCCGCGGGATGCCCGGCTTTGATCAACCGGTCGTCGTCCATGACGTGACAGTTCGTGCACTGCTGCGTCCAGCCCTGGATGTTGCCGACCAAGCGGGTCATGCCGTATTGCGTCACGGCAGTGTCGTATGAGCCCTTCACCTGATGCGGCGTGAGGTACGCGCTCGCCGGCCCGTGGCAGCTCTCGCACGACACGCCGGCATTCGCGTCGCCGTTGAACACCGTGGCGTGGCACCGGACGCAGGCGCCGTTGACGTCGTACTTGTCGGCCTGCCCGATGGCCTTGGCGAAGGCGTCCGACTTCGGCGATTCCAACTGGTTGAGCGAGTTGACGTGGCCGGCGTTGGCGCCCTTCTCCGGGAAGAGGCGGACAACCTCCAGCAGCTCCTTGTGGTTATACCAGTCACTCTCTTTGTCATGGTCGTGGCAGTTCAAGCACTGCCCCGGCCCGAGCATCTGCACTTTCTGTTGCAGCGCCGGCGGCCCGCCGCCGGAGGCACCCGGCCGCGTGGACGCACATACGAGAAGGGCTGCCGTCAGGAGAAAGGCCGTGACAGATTTCATCGCGCGGGTCCTCCGGTCGGACTTGCGTTCGCATTGACTCCAGGAGGTCCCGGCTCACGCCAAGCGGGGCCAGACCCCCTTCGTGCACGATCGGTCGGTTGAGAGTGTAGCGGACTCGGGAACCGGAGGCTACGACTCGAGGATCCTGACGATCTTCTCGATCGTCTCCCACCAACGGAGCGTAACCGGCACGCCAAGGGCGGTCTCGAGGGACTTCCCGACATTGATCGGACGGTCCGGGTGGCGTCGCACGAGACCCAGGGCTACCGGCCCCCTGATCTCATCGAAACGGACGTACCAACCCGCTCCGGGCGGCGTCGAGAGCGGCCAGACCGGCTTGTGCTCCGGGCGGCCCGTCATGACGGCGACCCACGCGCGGAGATCCCTGGAAAAGGTGACGTCCTTGAACGGACGACTCCGAACCAGGGCGATCACGTCGCGACCCGGCTGAACCGCCATGATCGGATCGAACGGCATCTCGGCCAGGAACTGCTGACGGATGGCCGCGGCGCTTGCCGACGCCCGCACGACGAACGTGCCGGCCGCACCGATGTTGACGACGTCCAGGCGTTTCAGCGCCTTGGCGAGATCGGCCGGCCGAAATACGTTCGTGCCGCCGACGTTGGCCGCGCGAAGAAGGACAACGGAAGCCATCGTGGGCCATTTTCGCAGGATTGACGGTCGAGCGCCTTGACACGCCGGGCAACCCGTGCGCATAGTGGATTGCCACGCGCTGTCGTCAAGCAAGTCGAGGGATCGATGCGCCGTTCAGCGGTTCCCGCACGAACCATACGAGCGTGGCTCTTCGCCGGGGCGGGCGTCTTACTTCTCTCATCCTGCCAATACGTGACCACGTTGCCGACGACGGCGGCCGCGCCGCCGCAACCGACGCCCTCTGGAAGTCCGGCTGGCGCGACGACTCTCACCTATACGACCGACGTCGCCCCGATTCTGGCCGCTGACTGCGTCCGCTGCCACGGCCCGTCCACACAGCAGCTGGGCATCGACCTCAGTACCTATACCAGCGTCCTTCGCTTCGTTGTGCCTGGCAGCGCGAATTCGCTCCTCGTCATCGCGACGCAGCCGAATGGATTCATGTACGGCCAGTTCAGCGGCAATCGGTCGGCGAAATCGACGACGATCCGAGATTGGGTCGTCAGCTCCAACGCGGCGCGATGACGCGGCGCGCGGGACTTTCAGGCGAGGTCACTCATGACGCGTCTCGGTTGGGTACGGGCGCTCGTCGGCTGCGGCACGCTTCTCGTGGCTGGCTCCGCCTGGGCTGGCCAGGCCCCAGCGGTTGCCGGGGCAGATGTGCCGGGGCCGTTCGTTCCCAGCCTTGCTGGTTTCCGGTTTGACCTACCGACCGAACAGGCAGGTCAGGCTCCGGGTCCGTCGACGACGAGCTCGACGCCGGACGCCCCGTCGCAGGCGCCGGCACCGGTCGCCTTCGAGTACAGCGACGCTTACCGCACGCGGAACACGATTCACCGCATCGCCAGTTACACGATGCTTCCCCTCTTCGGGACCGAGGTGTACGTCGGCCAGCGGATGTTCAACAATCCGGCGGATGCCACGTCGAGGATGCGTCACCTTCATGGGGCGATCGCGATCGCGATCACGGGTCTCTTCGGCGTGAATACCGTGACGGGGGTTTGGAATCTCGTCGAGGCGAGAAAGGATCCGCAGGGCACGCTGCGGCGCACGATCCACGGCGTGCTGATGCTCGTCGGCGACGCCGGATTCTTCGCCACCGCGCTCGATCGCCCGAACGGCCGGACCGCGAGTGGCCTCGCGATTTACAGTGCGAAGGCGAATCAGCACCTCGCGCTCGCGTATGCGTCCCTGAGCGTCGCGACGGTCGGGTACCTGATGATGCTGTTCCGCTAGGCCGTCGAGCCTTCGTCTGCGCGACTGCCAGATCGATCAGAACCTGGCGTTCACACCCACACCGATGCCGTTCGTGGTGCGGGTCGACCTGGTCGAACGCCGGGCCAGGCCCGGCTCACGCCATGTGGGCCAGCCCCTCAGTATCTGTAGTGATCCGGCTTGTATGGTCCGTCGACGTTGACGCCGATGTATTTCGCCTGCTCCGGCGTGAGCGTCGTCAGCCGCACCCCAAGCTTGTCCAGGTGGAGCCGCGCCACTTCCTCGTCGAGGTGCTTCGGCAACATCACCACGTACTTGCCGATCTTCTCCGCGTTCGCGTGGAGCTCGAGCTGCGCGAGCACCTGGTTCGTGAAGGACGCCGACATGACGAACGACGGATGGCCCGTCGCGCACCCAAGATTGAGGAGGCGTCCCTCGGCGAGCACCAGCACGCTATGGCCGTCTGGGAACTGCCACTCGTCGTACTGCGGCTTGATGTTCACTTTCTTGATGCCGGGTACCTTCTTGAGGCCGGCCATGTCGATCTCGTTGTCGAAGTGGCCGATGTTGCCGACGATGGCTTTGTCCTTCATGCGCGCCATGTGTTCGACGGTCAGGATGTTGAAGTTGCCCGTCGCCGTGATGAAGACATCGGCTTGATCAATCACGTCGTCGACGCGGACGACCTGGTAGCCCTCCATCGCCGCCTGCAACGCGCAGATCGGGTCGATTTCCGTGACCACCACGCGGCACCCCTGGCCGCGGAGCGCCTGCGCGCAGCCCTTGCCGACTTCGCCGTAGCCGAACACGACCGCCAGCTTGCCACCGAGCATGACGTCGGTCGCCCGGGCGAGGCCGTCGGGCAGGGAGTGCCGGCAGCCGTAGATGTTGTCAAACTTGCTCTTCGTGACGGAGTCGTTGACGTTGATTGCCGGAAAGAGGAGCGATCCGTCCTTCATCATTTCGTACAGTCGATGGACGCCCGTCGTGGTCTCTTCCGACACGCCACGGATGCCCTTCGCGACTTTCGACCACAGGCCTGGCCTGGCCTTGAGCTCCTCTCGAATCACACGGAGGATCACGCCCCATTCCTCCGGGTCATTCGCCGCATCGAAGGGGGGGACGCTGCCTGCTTTTTCGAACTCGTGGGCCTTGTGGACGAAGAGCGTCGCGTCGCCGCCGTCATCGACGATGAGCGTGGGACCGGAGCCGTCCGGCCATACGAGGGCCTCCTTCGTGCACCACCAGTAATCGTCGAGCGTCTCCCCCTTCCAAGCGAAGACCGGAATGCCTCTCGGCTCCTCGGCCGTGCCGTGCGTCTCGGGCCGACCGACTACGACCGCCGACGCCGCGTGATCCTGCGTCGAGAAGATGTTGCAGGAGACCCATCGAACGTCCGCCCCAAGGTCAGCGAGCGTCTCGATCAGCACCGCGGTCTGGATCGTCATGTGGAGCGAGCCCATGACCCGTGCGCCTGTCAGCGGCCTCTGGCCGGTGTGGCGCCGCCGGAGGGCCATCAATCCGGGCATCTCCTGCTCGGCGAGACGGATTTCCTTGCGGCCCCACTCCGCGAGCTTCAAGTCGGCCACCTTGTAGGGCATGCGCCCGGCTTTTTGGGCTTGGGCGAAGGCATGTTCGGTCAGCGTCGCGGGGGTCATTGGTGTCTCCTGTAATAAGAACTCTGTGTAGGGGGTCAGGCCCGGCTTGCGCCCAGCGGGGCCAGACCCCGTGTCTCTGTCAGGTCAGGCCCGGCTTACGCCCAGCGGGGCCAGACCCCGTGTCTCTATCAGGTCCGGTCCGGCTTGCGCCAGTCAGTGCCAGACGCGTCGTGGCCGTCGCGGCAAACAAGGCCGGCCCTTTCGCTCCAGCCGCCGGTGGCATGAGGTGGACGGCCGTTTGAACAAAGCCCGCGGTCTCGAGCAACCGCCGGACTTGATCCTCGGCAAATCCGAGCCAGACGTGACCCATCTGCCGACGATACTCCTCGTGCTCGTGCGGCAACATATCGACGAGCAGAACGCGCCCGCCGGGCTTGATGACGCGCGCGGCTTCGGCCAGCGCCTCGCCCGGAGCCGGTAGATGGTGCAGCACGAGCATCATCAGGGCGGCGTCGAGCGACCCATCGTCAATCGGCAGGGTTTCGAGCGTGCCTCGCCGCAACTCGACGTTTTCGAAGCGGCCGAGCCGGCTTGCGGCGGCGGCGAGCATTTCGGCGGACCCATCGACGCCAATCACGCGCGCCACATAGGGCGCGAGTGCGGCCGCGGTCACACCCGTCCCGCATCCGAGATCACCGACGACCCATGAGTCGGGCACCAGCCCGACCAGCGCACCGAGTGCGAAATCGGCCCCGAAGAGCTCGGCGCGCAACCGATCCCACTGCCCCGCTGCCGACGCGAAGAAGTGTTGCGAGGTCTCGCTGCGACGCGCGAGCACGCGCTCGAGCCGGCGCAGGTCGGCCGCGGCGCTTGGGCTGCTGGCCAGCGCCGAGCGGGTGACCTCCCAGATGCGCGCCTGTGCGCCGCGATCATCGGGCGCGGGTGAGTAGTACCGACTCGTCCCGTCGCGCCGCGATACGACCAGGCCGGCGTCGGCCAGCGTCTTCAGGTGGCGGCTGACCGTGGATTGCGGCAGTTGGAGCACCGCGCACAACTCCGACACGGTCAATTCCTGTCGCTCGAGGACGAACAGCGTCCGGCAACGCGTCGCATCGGACAGCGCTGAGAACGACTCGAGCAGAGGCTGAGCGGAGACGGCCATCTTATATATCCGTAAATCCGGATTGAATCATACTCAGCGGGGCCTTCGGCGTCAAGTATCGGGGACCAGGCGGATCAGGGCCTGGCGCCCGTCAATGGGGCACTGGGTGAATTGGCGTTGTCGCCGAGTGAGGCCAGACCCCGGCTATCCGCCGACGCGGATCCGCTCCGGGTACATGATCAGGTTCTCGATGAAGAACTCCATCATGCGCTGAGGGTTGACGCCGCTGTGGCCCTGGTCGGGCCCGACCTGGACCTCAAAGCTCTTGTGTGCGGCCTGAAGCGCCCTGATGAGCTGCATCGAGTTGTCGGGGTGGACGTTGTTGTCGGCCGTGCCGTAGTACAGCAACAGGCGCCCGCGCAAGTTGCCTGCAAAGTTGGCGTCGTTGCCGGCCTCGTAGCCGTCCTTGTTCTCCTGCGGTATCCACATATACCGCTCGGTATAGATCGAATCGTAGTTGTACCAGGCGGTCGGCGGTGACGAAGCCGACGCGACCGTCACGACCTCCGGATGGCGCAGGATCATCGTCGCCGTGGTGTAGCCGCCGTACGACGTCCCATACATCCCGACGCGGTCCTTGTCGAAGTACGGCCGCGACCACAGCGCCTTGATGCCGAGGGCCATGTCGTCCATCTCGGTCACACCGAGCTTGAGATAGAGCGCGTCGAGCATCGCCTTGCCCATGCCAGGCACGCCGCGGTAGCTCAGCTGCACGGTAAGGAATCCGTACTCGGGCGTGGCGCTCGGCTGGGCAAAGTTCTCGGTCGGCACGTTGCTGCCAGAGGCGGGACCACCATACACCGCGATGAGCGTGGGGTACTTCTTCGCCGGATCGAAGGTCGACGGAAACTGAATCTGGCCGTACAGCGTCGTCTTGCCGTCCGCCGCAAGGTAGGAGTATTGCTCGGCGCGCTTGAGGCCGAGCTGGTCCATCTTGGAGGAGTCGCTCTTCGCGAGTTCGGCGACGACCTTGCCGGCGCCGTCGAGGAGCCGCGTCGCGGGCGGCGTATCGTGCGTCTGATACACGTCCACGATGTGCGCCCCGTCGGCGGAGATGGCGCACGCCTGCGTGCCGCCGCCAGATCCCGGACCGCCGCCCCCACGGCGGCCTCCGCCGCCGGCCTCGCACGACGCGAAGGTGTGATTGAACTTCGGATCGGTGAGGCGGACGTCGCCGGCCCCGTCCAAGCCGACGCGGTGCAACTGCACCTTCATGTAGTTCTCGCCGTCTCTGGCCGTGTAGAACATCACGCGCTTCGCCTCGTCGATCTTGACGATGGCGCCGGCCTCGGCGGTCGTCAGCGTCGTGATCGGATTGATGAGCCGGCCGCTGAGATCATAGAGGTAGTAGTTCCGGTAGCCGTTTCGCTCGGACTCCCAGATGAATCGCTTCTGGTCCTTGAGCCACGTCACGCTCGGACGATTCTCGGTCCAGCCGCTGAGCCATTCCTCGCGGACGATGACTCGGCACGCGCCCGTCGAAGGATTGCAGCCGATGAACTCCATGATCTGCTGCCGGCGGTTCGTGCGATTCATCAGCAGCTCGGTGCCGTCGGGCGACCAGCGCACGTCATAGACGTAATGGCCGACGACAGTGTTGTCGAACGGTTTGCCGTTCCTGACGTCGATCTTCGTTGTCCTCGCACTCGGGGCGTCATAGACGAAGACGTCCGCGATCGGATTCGGCGCACCGGCCTTCGGATACGCCTCGACGTCGAGCGTGTCCTGGATCGCCACCTGGTTCATCTGCAGGTAGAAATCCTTCACTTGGCTTTCGTCGAAGCGGTAGAAGCCGACCTTGGTGCTGTCCGGCGACCACCAGATGGCCGTGGTCTGGCCGAGTTCCTCGCCGTACACCCAACTCCCGGTGCCGTACTTGATCCGCGTCTTCTCGTCGCCGTCCTTCGTCACTTGACGCTCGTTCGACCCGTCGGCCTTGGCGACCCAGAGGTTCCGCGCGCGATAGAACGCCTTGAGTTTCTCGTCCGGCGACATCACGCAGTAGGCCTGCCGGCCGCGCACCGTCTGGGCGGCCAGCGCCGGACAGCCCGCCGCTGGCGTCGCCGACATCTCCGACTGCTCCTGTTCCATGCCGCCGCTTCGCCCGGGCGGCGTCTGCGCCTGTTGCCCTTGGCCCGCCGGCGGCGGTCCCGCCTGCCGGCCGCCGCCACTTCCCGCCCCACGGCCGCCGCCACCGCCAGCCGGCGCCGTGCCGGTTTCGGTGGCCTTCATCGTGGCGAAATCAAACCGGTAGGTCTTCCCGGTGGCGTCGTAGGTGAAGGACCCACCGTCGGGGCTCCACACGATGGCCGACGCCGCCCCCGAGACCACGGCGCCGCCTTGCAGTGCCGACTGCATCTTGGAGAACGCGGCGTAGCCAGGCATCGAGGGCAGTCGATCCTGGGCGACCGGATGCGCGACGACCACCAGCGCGGCCGCCAGGGCCGAGACGAGGAATAACCGCGGAGAATGGGCGTGGATTCGCATGAGCGCGGCCAGTCTACACCGACTCGCGATCACCGACGGACGCGCACGTGCTCGCTTGATCGGCGGGGACCCTTGCACCCCGTCTTGCTTGATCGGCGGGGACCCCTGCACCCCGTCTTGCTTGATCGGCGGGGACCCCTGCACCCCGCCTCGCTTGATCGGCGGGGACC
>Ga0209580_10000364_pt1 | contig 25919 bp, 26 predicted proteins | sample Coa_R1_5_FD_187153 | JGI IMG/M metagenome (GOLD analysis project Ga0209580, IMG submission 187153) | Surface soil microbial communities from Centralia Pennsylvania, which are recovering from an underground coalmine fire - Coalmine... | ecosystem: Environmental > Terrestrial > Soil >... | reverse complement strand
GCGTCGGCCTGCCCGTTGCTGGTGGTCCCTCGTGCCCCATGGCCCGGCTGTTCTATCGTAACGGTGGCCGGCGATGAGGCACCACCATTTTCATAACCGATATCAGAGTGATTACCGTCGCGAACCGCCTCGCTTCCAGGGCCAGGGCGCTCCCGTCGTGACCCGAAGAGGCGCATCGACCATGACATGAAAGACCCGACCGTCTTGACAGGCTCGTCCATATCAGTATCCCGAGTCAAAAATACGTTGCACTAATTCTAGCCTCGGGAGTCAATAAACCCATGGCGAAGTGGGCCAGATTTAATCAACGAATCACTGACTCGGGACACTAGCAAGATCTTCAGCAATCAGGCATTCTGCCGATCTTCCGCGCAGTGAAGACCGGATTCTCTCCAGCGTCAGCGAGACCGATCGGGAGCGGGACACCGGTCCCGCGTCATCCCCGTCCGATACCGGCGCCGCTGGCGGGATGTTGGCGCTCAGACCGATCGGATCTATTGAGATGGTACCCGAACAGGCGCAATCCGTTCAAAACCACCACGACGGTGCTGCCCTCGTGACCGACGACGCCGAACGCAAGCCGGAGCCCCGTAACGAAAACGGTTGTGATGAGCGCTGCGATGACAGCGAACGCAAACGTGAGGTTTTGTGCGATCACACGGCGCGTCTGGCGGCTGAGCCCGATCGCATACGGCAGCCGGCTGAGTCCCCCCATCAACACGACATCGGCGGTCTCCATCGCCGCGTCGGTGCCGGCCGCGCCCATCGCGATCCCGACGTCGGCCTCAGCGAGCGCCGGCGCATCGTTCACGCCATCCCCGATCATCGCGACGCCGCCTTCCCGGGCCACCGCCTTGATCGCCTCGACTTTTTGCTCCGGCAGGAGATCTCCTCGGGCATCATTCAAGCCCAACTGGCGAGCCACGGCCTGAACGGTCTGCGTGTGATCGCCCGACAGCACGATCATCCGTGTGATCCCCAGCGCCCTGAGGGCTTGGACTGCTGCGGCGGCCTCCGGCCGGACCGTGTCGGCGAGGGCGACGATGCCACGCGGCCGAGAATCAGCGACCAAGATCGGTGTCTTTCCCTCCTCGCGCAGGCGGCCCAACACAGCCCGGGGTTCGTCGGACAAGGGGATGCCCTCTTCCGCCAGGAACGCCTCGTTTCCCACCCGCACGAACACGCCGCCGACCATCCCACGAACACCGCGACCTGTCACGGCTTCGAAGGTCTCCGGCGCCGCCGGGGTGACTCCCCGGGCTCGGCACGCGTCGACCACCGCGTCGGCGAGCGCGTGTTCGGAGCGCTGCTCGAGCGCGGCAGCAGCCTCGAGGACCGCTCCCGCGTCGCCATCGAATGCCACCACATCGACGACGGTAGGATGGCCTTGGGTCAGCGTGCCAGTCTTGTCGAACACGACGGTATCGACGCTGGCCAACCTCTCGAGATAGGCCCCCCCCTTAAAGAGGACACCCCGCCGAGCCGCGTTCGCGATCGCCGAAAGCACCGTGGCCGGTGTTGAAATCACGACCGCGCACGGCGACGCCACGACCAGCAAGGTGATGGCCTTGTAGAACGCGGCGGAGCCCGGAACGCCAAGGCCCGCCAGCACGGCGTAGGTCGCCCCAGAGGCCAAGATCACCCCCACCGCGTACACCTGGCCGAACCGGTCAATGAGTCGTTGGGCTGGGACCTGCGCAGTCTGGGCCTGCTCGACTAATGCGATAATGCGCGCGAGCGTCGTGTCCTCCGGATTCTTGGTCACCCGAATGTCCAAGCTGCCGCGCTGGTTGATCGTACCCGCGAACACCGACGACCCGACCGTGACGTCCACGGGAATGGATTCCCCCGTGATCGGCGATTGGTCCAGGCTCGACCTTCCGTGCGTGACGACCCCGTCGGCGGGAAGCCGTTCCGCCGGCCGCACGATCACGAGGTCGCCGACCCGGAGGGTATCGGCGGGGACGGAGACTTCCCGGCCGTCCCGCCGGACGAGCGCTTCGAGCGGGCGCAGAGACATGAGCGATCGGATGGCTCGGCGCGTGCGCCCCATGATGTAGAACTCCAGGGCGTTACTGGACGAGAAGAGGACCAGCAGGATTGCACCTTCCGTCCACGCGCCTAGGTAGGCAGCACCGAGTGCCGCCAGCAGCATGAGGAAGTTGATGTCGACGCGACCCTGCCGCAAGGCCCCCCACGCCACAACGGCGCTGCCGGTCCCGCCGGCGAGGTAGGCGAGGCCATACGACGCGACCGCGGCGGTAGGCGCAACCTGCTCCAGGAGGCGCCCGGCAACCAGCAAAAGCGCGCACAGGATCGGTTGTGCGCCGGGCACCAGCCGGGCGAACAGCCCTTTGTCGTGCGGGTCGCGGCGGCGTGTGGTGCGGTCTATCCGCGCCGCGAGTGATGTATTTCCCAACCCATACCTCCGGGCTCGTTCGAACCGTCCTCGTCTATCTCCAGTATATCCAGGTTAGGAAACTGCGGGAGCCGGTGGTATCGACTCTGAGGCGGATTACCCTACCGTGCAAGGTCCCATCCGTCTGGCTAGGGAGCTATTCACCGGCCGCCCCAGGGGTCAATCAGCAAGCCGCCCGGCCCGTCCTAACCTTGATACGGACGAGCGAACTGATCCCCTCTCCAAAACCGGGCCGCGGTGCCGCATCAAGCGAATCGGGTTCCCGCCTGATGTTCGGGAGCACTACCGTGCGCTTAACTTGAGAGGGTGATGATTCGAGGGGTCAGGATGCTGACTGTCCTCGTGCTGGCTGCCCTCGTCGCGGCATATGTGGGAGTGATCTGGCTAATATTGGTGCGGCCGCACTCTCCGACGGGGAGAGGTCGACCCCATGGATCAGGGTGAAGAAATGGGCCCAGGCCGAGCCGGCCGTGTGTACTCGTGAGCGCGCGCCCGAAATGGGCGAAAAGGGTGGTACATGAGCCGAAGGAGTCCAGGGTTACTGACGCGCGTTCTGATGGAAACGCTGAAGGAGGATCGCGAGGTCACGATAGGTGACATCGTAGATCACATCGCAAGTCGCGGGTTCGGTTTCTTGCTGGTCATCCTCGCTCTGCCAACGCTGATTCCAATTCTTCCTCCCGGGTCGGCAACGCTGATCGGGCTCGTGTATGTGCTGCTTGCGCTTCAGATGCTGTGGGGTGCTCAGCGCCCGTGGCTGCCGAGACGTATCCGCGCCTACCGATTGTCCAGGCAGGTGATCGTCAAGTTCCGGCAGATCGGGGTAAAAACGTTCGAACGGATCGAGCGCGTGTCTCGTGCCCGTGCCACGTTTCTGCCGGATCTCATCATGGCTCGTGTGATTGCCGTGGCGGTATTGCTGCACGGATTCGTCCTGCTCAGCCCCATGCCATTTCTCCATACCCTTCCTGCGATTGCTGTGATGATTCTAGGGGTCGGACTGCTTAACCATGACGGACTGCTCATGGCGACCGGTCTCATGCTCTCCGTGGGAGTCTTGACGATCGTCGTCTCGAGTGCTGGGGTGCTGTACTCAACGCGTACGATGCCCGTGCTGCTCACCGCGGCGCTCCTCATGACGTTCCCCGGCGGCATCGTCCCGGGACAGGTGACGATCCCCGGGAGCATCCCTCCGGGAGAGGTCAAGTCCCAGGTCGATGTGGACGCATCTGCGGACCAAGTGTGGGCCGTGTTGACCGATTTCTCTTCGTATCCGATCTGGAACCCGTTCATCTACCCTCTGAAAGGGGAACTTCGAAGCGGCAGTCAGTTGGAGGTCACTATTCATCCCGCCGGCACGCAGACCATCACCTATCAGGCTACGGTGATCGCGGTCAACCGCGCCCGTGAGTTGACCTGGTCTGGACAGATCTTCTCAGGGGGGGTGTTCGAGACCACCTACAGCTTCACCATCGAACCGCTGGAATCCGGGAGGGCGCGCTTGGTCTCACACGAGTCCCACAAAGGCTTTGCCGTCGTCCTTGCATGGAGACTCATGAAGGAGGTCCAGGCGGGGCTTGCCACCATGATTCGGGCCGTCAGGACGCGTGCGGAGCTGCAGCGCCTGGTGCATTATTAGCTGTCCCCCGCCCTCGGCCCTATTGATCACTGGCCCGCCCTAGCCGACCGGTTTCTGTTCGTCCAGGATCTCCTTGAGGAGCTTGAAGGCGTCGTTCGCGGCGGGCATCCCCACGCACAGCGCCGTCTGTTTGAAGACGGCGACCAGCTCCGCGGGGCTGATGCCGATGTTGAGGCCGCCGAGGAGATGACGGTTCAACAGGCGGGCCCTCCCGGCGGCGGTCAGCAGCGCACACGTCAGCAGGCTCCGCGTGCGCAGGTCGAGGGTCGGGTCGCCGTACGTGGCGCCGTACGCGTGCTCGACGACAAACTCCGCGTATTCCGGGTCGAGGGCTTGAAAGACCTCGAGTCCCCGCTGTCGGGCCACAGCCTTGCGGATCGCCCACCCGCGCTCCAGCAGTTTCCTGTCGCCCATCTCGCCCCTCCTTCGATGCACAGGTGGAGGAGGAGTTGGCGCTGGCGGAGATGTGGTCCTCTCGCGGGAACGCGTCAGTGGCCTCTCATGAGCTGCCCGATCGTCAGGATCACGGTCCCCCAGCCGACCAAGTTGGACATGATCCGGTTCGGGTGGTGACCGAGGATGCGGGGATCGTTGCTCAGGAGCAGGAGCGCGACGAAGAGCGGCGGCAAGAGGAACCCGGTGACGACCTGCGACCAGTACATCAGCGTGACCGGGGAGATGCGCAGGAGCGCGATCGCCGCCCCGACGGCGCTCGCCCCGGCGAGGAGGATGTAGAACCCCCGGGCCTGCCAGATCCTCTTGTCCAGCCCCTCCGCCCAGCCGAACAGCTCCGCCAGTCCGTACGCGGTGGACGCCGTCATGACCGGAATGGACATGATCCCGCTGACGACGATGCCGAGTGAGAACAGCAGCCCCGCCGCGAGCGGCCGCAATGACTTCGCCGCGTCGCCCACCGTTTGAACCTCCACGCCTTTCCCGAAAAACACGGTCGCTGCAACTAGGATGATGAAGTAGTCCACCAGGTTCGAGTAGAACATGCCGGCGGCGACGTCGACGTTCTGATCGGCCAAGTCCTCGATCTTGGAGTGGGCCTCCACTTCCTCGGTCGTCTGCCAAAAGAAGATGTACGGCGTCAGGGTGGCGCCGAGCAGGCCGAGCGCCGCCGTCAGCTACGTCGGCGTGAACTGGATCGGCGCTGCCGATCGAAAAGACGGGGCGCGACTAAAAGTCCAGGATAACCCGCGCCTCCCACAAGCCCTCAACCTGACGCACTGTGAGTTGGTGATACGTCGCGGCCTTGATCATCCGTCTGACTCGATGTCCCTCGCTGTCGATCGTGTCGCCCATCAAATCTGCGTCGAGCTCGATATTGCTGAGGTGCCCGATCGCGACCTGACGCGGGAGAAAGCCGCGAGTGTCGAGCAGAAACAAAAGCTCGTTGAGCCACGAGACGAGCAGGGCATCCCGGTCGTTCGCCGACACACACACACGGGCCCTCGTGTCCGCGCGCAGATCGACGGGATCGATGGTGAGCTCGACGAGCCCCTCCGCCGCGTTCACAAATAGCTCCTCAAGTGGCCGGCCCTCGATCATCACGGGAACCAAGCGTCGACATTCATGATAGATTCTTCACCGGAGCCCCGGGAGCCTTGCTCTCCACTGCGGCCCGGATGCGGGCAATCGATTAACACACGACAACCGAGTTCGTCGACGCACCGGATTGTACTACACGGCCGCTTGAAGGCCCCAGTTCCCGACACGAGGGCCCGGAAAAGGTGCTGCCAAAGCACCCAATCTCTTTGATCATAGGGGACGTGAGAACCCTCCACTTGCTCGCACCGGGGGCTCTCGGGCTCATCCCCGGTTGTAGAGAATTACAGGTCTCCGTTGCATCGGAGCGTACCTACGCTTTCAGTCATTCGACGACTCTGCCCAGCAGCTCCCGTGCCTCTCTCAACAGGCCGGCTCGCTCGAGAAGTGGCGTTTCTTACGCCTCGCCCAAGACAATAACGGCGAGGCTCCGAAGGCGGGAAATGTCTCGCCAATCAATCCTCGCCCATCGTCAGCGAGGTATAGGACAATGCTCGCGTTCGCATTTGGGACAGCGGTAGGTCACGCGTTTCCATCGCTGTATTCTCCTTTCACGATTGTCCAGTAGCCATCGAGCGAAAGGAACAGTACGAGGATCCTCCGATTGCTTCCAGCACGGACCTTCCTTTGTGACTCAGTGTACACACATTGAATCGTGCGGTCCCATCCGGGGGACATGCATCTTTTCGACACAAGGCGTTGCACGAATTATCGGGTCTTCACCCGATGCCTGCACCTCGCGTGACGCTGTACGCTGGGCCTGCTGGGAGGTGATATCGTGAAACGATACCCGACTTTGGAGTTTCTCATTAGAATGCGGAGCGTGATCGCCTGGCTCGTTGGCGGGTTCTTTGCCATTGCTGGCATTTATACGTGGTCTGCGGGTCCTGTTCCGGAATACGAGGGCCAAAATCCAGGATGGGTAGGACTGGAACTGATCGTTATTGGTGCGCTAGCGTGGATTGCCGTCAGGTCCGCGATCGAGATCCTCGAAGTCCTAATGAACATCGAACGAAACATCCGGTTCCTAGCGAACACCGCGACGGAGAAGGACCAGCCTGTGCTGACGACCGAACGAAAGACCGCGTAATCAGGGGCCTTAAGGCCCTATCGGCTGGACATCTGGCAACGGAGTGCTTCGAGCTTTCCGCTGAGCGCGACAGGGTTTCTCGCCGCGTCGAGCATGCGAAGCACCGCCGGCAAAGAAGCCATGCGGTCACGACAGCGTTGGCGACCGTCCTCAAGGGACTCGGACCAGATGCGCGTGCCTCCCCGCAGCACTTCGGCCAGCAGGGGCCGGGCACCCGCAGGCGCCGGCTCATCGTGGAGGGCGATCACGTCCTCGACCATTTGACCATCCCGGCTCACTCGCCAGACCTGCTTCCGCCCGGGAAGGGTGACTTTGCCAGTGCTGCGCTTGATCCGGTAGCCTCGGGTATCCTCCACGAGCTTGTACACGCCCCCCAACGCGGGAGCGTCATACGACACCCCCATCTCGGTGCCGACCCCGAACATATCGATCGGAGCGTTCGCGTCCAGGAGATCGCGGATCTTGTCTTCGTTGAGATCCCCGCTGGCGAGGATTCGCACGCTCGGGAAGCCGGCATCGTCGAGAATCCGCCGGACCTTGTGGCTGAGATCCGCGAGGTCGCCGCTGTCGAGGCGGACACCGCGGAGGCGGTGACCCCGGGCCTGCAGCTCCGCGGCCACGATCGCAGCGTTTCGGGCGCCCTGCACCGTATCGTAGGTATCGATGAGGAGCAGGCAATGCTCAGGGAAGTGCCGCGCGTACGCCCGGAACGCCTCGAGTTCGTCGTCAAAGGACATCACGTAAGAGTGCGCCATCGTGCCGGAAACGGGGATGCCATACGCCATACCGGCGAGCACGTTTGAGGTACCGGCGCACCCCGCCAGATAGGAGCACCGGGCGACCTTCATGGCAGCGTCGGTGCCGTGATCTCGCCGCGGCGAGAAGTCCACGACCGAGCGGCCGCGCGCGGCGAGCACGATGCGGGCGGCTTTGCTCGCGACCATCGTTTGGAAGTTGATCTGATTCAGCAGGAAGGTTTCCACGATCTGAGCGTCGATGCGGGGGGCGGTGATCTCCAACAACGGTTCCGGAGGAAAGACCACTTCGCCCTCCGGGATCGCCCGCACGTCCCCGGTGAACGTGAACGTGCGGAGATACCTCAAGAACGCCTCGTCGAACAGGTGCAGCGTGCGCAGGTAGGCGATCGCTCCATCGGAGAAACGCACCCGTTCGAGATAGGTCAGGACCGTGTCGAGCCCGGCGCTCACAAGAAAGCCGCGTCGCGGCGGAAGGCTCCGCACGAACAGGTCGAACGTGGAGGGCTCGTTCCGCCCACCCCGGAGATAGCTCCGCGCCATCGTCAGCTCGTACAGATCGGTGAGCAGGGCCATCGTCTGTTCGGTCACGAAACCCGATGCGGGAGCGATCAGCGGTTCCTTGCTCGATGACAGGGTCAACCCCCCTCCTCCTGCCTTTCGGCGAGATGGTGGTCGAACCACTCCCTCGCCAGCCGGGCGACCTCCTCGAGCGCGCCGGGTTCCTCGAATAGGTGGGTCGCTCCCGGTACGACCGCCAAGGCCTTCTCCACGCACAGTGCCTCAAGCGCCTTCTTGTTCAAGTCGAGGACGGCGAAGTCATGCCCTCCCACGATCAGGAGCGTGGGCGCCATCACCTGAGGGAGAAAGGACCAGGCGAGATCCGGGCGGCCACCCCGCGAGACCACAGCGTGGACGGCGGCGGCCCGCCGGCTGGCGGCGACGAGGGCGGCCCCTGCCCCCGTGCTGGCGCCGAAATAGCCAATTGGCAGGGCGCGCGTCTCCGGGTGTGCCAGGAGCCAGTCGGTGATCGCCACAAGGCGATCCCCGAGCAGATCGATGTCGAACCGGAGATATCCTGTGGCCGCGTCCGCCGCTTCCTCCTCCGCCGTGAGGAGGTCGATCAGGAAGGTGCCAAGGTGGCCTTCGCGGAGGAGCTCGGCCACGAAGCGGTTGCGCAGACTGTGGCGGCTGCTCCCGCTCCCGTGGGCGAACAACACGATGCCCCCGGCGTCCCTGGGAATGCCGAGATCGCCCTCGAGGCCTACCGAGCGGGTCCGGACTTCGACACGTCGGCCTTCCCCGTGAGATCTAAACGTCGAGGTCGTCATTTGGTCAGGGCCGGCGGAGGGCCGGTCGAGTCGAGTGCGCGGTTCGCGTTCTCATCCCTTGATGACCGCGAGCGGCCGGAGGCGGGCGACCGACCGGGTCAGACCCGCGCCATTGCTGACCCGGACCACGTCCGCCACATCCTTGTACGCCTCGGAGGCCTCCTCAGCGAGGAGTTCCCGGCTCTTGACCCGCACGAGGATGCCTTGCCGGCCGAGCGCGTCCACGATGTCCACGCCCTTAAGGAGGCGCTTGGCCGCGCCGCGGCTCAGCAACCGGCCGGCCCCGTGGGGGGTCGACCCGAACGCCTCCGCGAGGGCTGTCTGGGTACCAACCAGCACGTACGAATACCGACCCATGTCGCCGGGGACGAACACCGGGTGGCCAACGTCCCGGTAGTCGGCGGGGACATCGGGGTGCCCGGCGGGGAAGCCCCTGGTGGCGCCCTTGCGGTGTACGCAGAGCCGCATGCGCGCGCCGTCGACCGCGTGCTCCTCCATCTTGGCCATGTTGTGCGCCACGTCGTAGACGATGTCGAGACCGATCGAATCGGCGCTCCGGCGGAGGACCTCCTCGAAGCTCTCTCGGACCCAGTGGGTAATGACCTGCCGGTTCGCGAAGGCGAAGTTCGCGGCGGCGGCCATGGCGCCGAGATAGGCCTGGCCCTCGGCGGCGGCCAGGGGGACGCAGGCGAGCTGGCGATCGGGAACGATGATGCCATAATGAGCAAGGGCGCGCCCGCTCACGGTGAGATAATCGTCGCACACCTGGTGCCCGAGCCCGCGAGACCCACAGTGGATCATGACCGTGATCTGGCCGGGGTGGTGGAGGCCGAAGATCGCCGCCGTCGAGGAGTCAAAGATCTCATCGACCCGCTGAACCTCGAGAAAGTGGTTGCCGGAGCCGAGGGTCCCGAGCTGATCATGGCCCCGGGCCAGGGCCTTCTGGCTTACCTCCTGTGGCTGCGCCCCCGGGATCCGCCCCCCCGACTCGATGCGCCGGAGATCGCCCGGTCGCCCGTACCCCCGCCGCACGGCCCATTCCGCGCCCCCCTTCAGGAGCTCGAGGAGCTCGGGGAGGCTGAGTCGCAGCCGGCCGTGGGCACCGACCCCGGCGGGGATGTCGTCAAACAGCCGGTCGACCAGCGCCCCGAGGTGCGGGCGGATCTCGTCTTCGACGAGCCGGGTGGACAGGAGCCGGACGCCGCAGTTGATGTCGTAGCCCACCGCCCCTGGGGAGACGACCCCATCGTCGAGGCGCATCGCCGCAATTCCGCCGATGGGAAAGCCGTAGCCCCAATGGATGTCGGGCATCGCGATCGCCCAGCGCACAATGCCCGGGAGCGTGGCCGCGTTGGCGACCTGCTCGAGGGCCTGATCCTCCTCGATCTGCGGGAGGAGAAATTCGTCCGCGTAGATGAGCCCGGGCACCCGCATCCCCGGCCTGTAATCGACGGGAATCTCCCACCGGTACGCGTCGAGCCGCTTCAACGCACGCGTCGCTTGGGCCACGGCTATCACCTCGCAGGCTTGCCCTCTACGGTATCACTATAGTGAAGGCCGACGGTCCCCGGCATCGGTTGGAGCACCTATTTTGGGCCACCTACCGGATTTCAGGGACATCGACAATCGGCTCTCGACCTGATCCGCGCGAGACCTTTCTCAGGCGATATTAACGGATGGCTCTCGCAGGAGCCTGGCCTCCGTTCCTGTTTGAGCCGCCCGGACTTACGTTATCGGCGCCATTGAGAAAGGCAATCTTCGATCCGATTTATGCTCGCCAACGGTTCCACGCTCATCGCGGCAGAGGCCGGCTTGGGCCGCCTGCTCGCGCTTCGCGATGTGCAATTGTATCTCGCCGGCGCGGCGCTTTCTCTTTTTGGCGACACGACGCTCTATCTCGCCGCCGCGGTGTGGGTCAAGACCCTTACCGGCAGCAACGGCGCCGCAGGACTCATCTTCTTCCTTCTCGGCGTCCCGTCGCTCTGTGCCCCGACCGGAAGGCAAACTTGGTTCAACGAAGTCGGTAGATGGAATCAAGCATCGCCGATTCGATTGCCAAGTCGGATATCGGCATCGCCGATCACGTCGATTCAAAGTTCCGAACTGATACCGAACCTACCCGAGCATAGCGAACGCGCACGTTTCGGGCGACCTCGACGCACAACCGTACAAGGGGTATTCCGTCGAATCCGAGAACCGCAGAGTCCGATTCTACAGGTTCACGGTGATCGGCGGCCTCAGCCTCGACGAGGCCCTGACGAAGCGGGAGTAGATCAACCAGGTCATGCGCGCCAAGCTCGACGAGGTTACCGAGCGGTGGGGGGTCAAGGTAACCACCGTGGAGATCCGTGAGATCACCCCGCCGAAGGACGTCCAGGATGCGATGACGCGGCAGATGTCCGCCGAACGGAGCCCCGGCCCGACGGCGGCCGCCGAGACACCACGAGGGCCCCGGGACGATATCCCGGGGCCCCGCCGTGACTGGGGAGCAACGGCGGCGCGTACCGCGCCAGGTGCCGATCGCTGGTTGAGATCTACAGGGACATCCGTCAGGTCGGCTGCTGATGACACAAGGAGGTTCCTATGCTGTTCAGTGAAAAGATGAACGCGGCGATAAACGGACAGATCGGTCGCGAGGTCGCGGCGTCGCTCGAGTACGTCTCCATCGCATCTGGCTTTGCCTCCGAGGGCCTGACTGAACTGGCCAAACATTTCTACCGCCAGGCCGAAGAGGAGCGCGATCACGCGATGCGCTTCGTGAAGTACGTGGTGGACGCGGGGGGCAAAGCGGCCCTCCCGACCATTCCCGCCCCCAAGAGCGCGTTTGCGGGCGCCGAGGAAGCCGTGAGAAACTCGCCCTCGTCTTCGATCGTCCCCCGGCGCGCCACATCCAACGCCAGTTCGGAGTCACGGGAGCCTGCCGGGCCGCCCCGGGGTACTTCCTCACCCAACGGGGACACGCCGCTGCCGAGCGGCAATCTCCTTATCACCGAGATCGGCCGACGGAGCGCGGCAGAACTCGACATGAAGACCGGTCTGATCCTCTACCGGGGTCCCCTTCACGTCACCTACCCCTCGGACACTCAGTTGACCCGGGACGGTCACTACCTCGTCGTGGATTACAGCCGCCCCGGCAAGGTCGTCGTGGTCACGCAGGCGGGACAGGTGCTCTGGTCGTACGGCCCCACACGAGGCCCCGGCCGGCTGGACCATCCGTCCCTGGCCATCGAGCTCCCGAACGGGAATCTTCTGCTCAACGATGACGCGAATCATCGAGTGATCGTCCTCAGCCGGCGCACCAAACAGATCCTGTGGCAGTACGGCGTCACGGGAAAATCGGGCCGGGCACCCTGGTATCTCAACGATCCTGACGGCGTGGATGTAAAGCCGCCGGCCTTCGGGCGCTGACGGTGGGCGCGTCGCCTGCGAGCCATCACTTCCGTGGAAGACGCATCGGGCGGGTGCCATTGCCCACCCTGTTTCGCGACATCATCCTCCGTGCGTCAGGTGATCCCCGGCTCGAACGAGTCATGCGGAGGTACGGCATGCGGCTGGGCGCAGCGCGGTTTGTCGCTGGGGAGGATCTGGACGCCTGCATGGCGGTCCTCCGACGATTGAACGAGCGCGGGTTGCTCACCAATTCGCTCGCACCAAATCGGCTCGACCACCGGTATCTGATCGAGGATGTCCCGTATGGACTCGTCGCGCTTGCTGAATTGGCCCAGGTAGCGGATGTTGCTACGCCGCCTATGAAGAGCTTGGTCTCTATTTCTTCAGTGTTAGCTTCTCGTAACTTCTGGGTTGAAGGACGGACACTCGATAAGATGGGGCTTAGTGGCATCGCCGCTAAGATAACCCGAACTGACGTGCGCCAGGTAGATGCGTGAACGATTTCCATTGACGTCGGCTCGTGCAATACCGGCGCTTGCGGCGGTTGCCACGACGGCGTTCAATCAGCAGCGTCGCCAGGGCGACCTGCGTTGGGGGGAGTTCTGCCCAGTCCGGTTTGGTGAGCACGACCCCGGGATTCGCGCGCTGGGTAGCCGCAAAGCTGAGCTCCGCATCCACAAGCGCGATCGAGACGCGGGCGACGCGTGGGAAGAGCTTGGCTGGCGACAGTTGCTCGGGCGTGAGGCCATGCATCTCCGCGATGCGCGCTTGCGCCACGCGCATCGCCGCATAGACCACGGCCGCCGCATACACCTGTTGGGCGACCCCGCGCGGGCTGGCGAGGTAGAAGTGGTGCAGATCGAGGACCTCTTTCAGCTCAAAGAACAAGCGCTCCACCTGCCATCGAAGACGGTAGCACATCAGCGCCTCCTCCGCCCGCAGCCGCGTGGGCTCTAGGACGGTGGTCAGCAGATCCAGCGCTTCCCGGCGCGCCCGCCAGCGGATATGCCGCATCCGTTGGGGCGGGGCGGTTTGGCCCGAGCCGACCATCACGAGGCGCTCGGTGAGCGTTCCCCACCCCGATGGACGCGCCGCAGCATCTTCACCGGCTGCACTTTCACCTGCCGGTTCAAGCGGCACACCAGTTGGTGTTGCGAGAGCGCCGCGATGAAGACCACCGAGGCGTAGAGGCGATCCGCCACGAGCAGCGTCCCCGGCGGGATCTGCGCGAGCAGCTCCTGGGCCCGCCGCAGTTCGCTCCGGGCCGCATCGGCACAGAACGCGATCTGGCGCGGGAGGCCGCGGAAGAGATCGTAGAGGACCAGCAGACACCCGGGCAGGAGCGGCGAGCGGACATCCCAGGTCAACTTGAGGCGATGAGCCACCTGATCCAGGCGCGAGCCATCCAGGACCCACACCTCGGGGAAGCGCTCCCGCAACCCGCTCACGGCTGCCGCATAGAGCGGGCGGGCATCCGCCATCAGCTGCGCGATGAACGCCTCGTACAAGGCCTGGAAGAAATGGGGCCGCAACCGCTCCGCCCGTTGGAAGAAGGCCTCGGGCGAGGTGCGGGCCGCCGGCCCCAGGGTGGGGAACATCCTCCCGCCCTCTTGGAGCGCCTGGGTCAGGGAGCGCGGAGCCGTAAGGATCACGGTGGTCCAGAACTGGGCCAGGGCCGCCAGCGTCCAGCGGCGCTGGCGTTCCCGATTGCGGACCCGCTGGAACACTGTGTGGCATAAGGCGGCGGTCAGATGCGTGTGCAGGAGCTGGACGGTGCCGGCGAGACTGACCCGAACGGCGGGGGCGGCGACGGGGGCGGCAGACATGACTGCTCACCTCGCTGCTGCGACTGTGGGTGCGATTGGTAGTCCGATTCCGGCTGTGTCAGGGGTTAATTCGACGCGCGGGTCAAATTATCTTAGCGGCGCTGGGGCTTAGTGGGCTATCGGTGGAAAGAGATCCGAGGCCGGGTTCTCTGAGTTGGTTAGTGGATCTCGCTTATGGACGATTCCTAAGTCGCCGGCGAACGTAACCTGGATCGACGAACTTCCCGGAACGGATCCAGAGGTTGTGTGTTTGACTACAGGGCGGATTCCTGCTGTGTCTGATCACCGTGCTTCACTGTTCCGAACAGCGACAGACCAAAATTCAAATATCGTGGGCGCTTAATGTTCCGGTCGCTGTTCCGTCGTACTGTCCAAGCCGCCGCCCTGCTTGCGTGTCCCGGCTATCCTACCCGACCCAGGTTGCCGAATGGGGCGGGGACCGCAGATACGATACAAATCCAGCCCCCGCTACCAGAATTACCAGTAAGTCCAGGAGGGCCTTCTCTAAACGGAGGAGGCCTTCCACGTTTCCACGGAGTTCTGCGACCAGTCCCTCAGAAGTCGGCCGAAGGACGATCTCTCCGAGGAGATCCCGTAGAAGGCCTCTGGAGCGGCTTACATCGCGTCGCAGGACCTCATCGAGCTCCTGGAGCTTGTTCTGGATCATCTCCGGTAAGACGGTGCCTACCAGGGCGTCTGTGGGCGGAGGTACCTGGAGGCGGCGCTCAAGGTGTCCCGGCGGCCCACGCAAAGGCCCGTTCGGTCCTTCTGAACCCCCCGATACTCTTAGTGTGAGCAGGCACTGCTATCGCTATCAGGCGTCTGCGCTCGTGGCGCTGTTGAACGCAGTCAGCGCCAATAGAAGTTGCCGTCGTCGAAGACGAGTAGGAACTCGCAACCGTCCCCCTCGAGTCCCTGGATCGAGTGCGGGATGCCGGCGGGAAAGTTCCGGTGGTCGCCCTCGTCGACATCGTCCTGGAAGGCGCAACCGTTCGCGTCAATGGCGAGGCTGGGTGGGAAGTCTGGCCCTCCCCGATCCTCGGCATCAGCAAACTCGAGGGCCAACGCCAACGCGGTTCCTCGGCCCCGCTCTGCACGTTAACATCTGTTAATACGCGCGATAACCCTCCCTTAACCAGGCTGCGCTGGTCCCGCCTCATCATGGAGGGGACACCGGTCCCGGCGCAGCGTGCACGACCCCCAAGTCGGAATCCAGGAAGGGACGCCCGCGCAGGGTGAACGGGAGGAATCCAACGATCAAGCGCAACACTGGAATGAATGGGACGGAGTCCCGTGATGGACTCCGGATGAAGATCTCTTCGTGATTTCTTCACTCGATTTTCACTGAGAACATTTACCATGCGGGTGGTTGCTATTGATCCCGGATACTCGAGCCGGGCGATCGTGCGGATGCCCGGCACACCCCGGCACGTGAAAGGAGCACACAGTATGTGCACATGGACAGGGTTGATATGCCTGCCGCGGTGCGGCGGCGCGCTTCGGCGCCGCGCGGGTCTCTTGGCGCTGGCGGGCCTTTTCGCCGCATGGATGCCGCTCGGCGGGGCGCTCTCGGCCGGGCCCGCCCCGGCGGGTGTGGAGCGGTTCGTGATCGACTCGTCAGCGTCGCAGGCGCTGTACCACGTCGGCGAGACTTTCTTCAATCGGAACAATCAGTTCAAAGTCGCGGTCGGGATCACGCACGGGATCCAGGGCCAGATCCTGATCGATCGGGCCCACCCGTCGCAGAGCCGGATCGGCCAGATCACCGTGGACATCAGTCAGCTCACTTCGGACAGCCGCCGCCGCGACCGGGAGATTCGAAGCCAGTGGCTCGAGTCCGCGCGGTACCCGACCGCGGTGTTCACTCCGACTGCGATCGACGGCCTGCCGGCTGCCTACGTGGACGGCCGCGCGATCTCCATCCGGATCGCTGGCAACCTCGAGGTCCATGGGGTCACCAAGCCGGTCACCTTCACAGGCACGGTCACGCTCAACGGACAGATGCTGACCGGCGACGCCACCACGAACGTCCTGATGACCGACTTCGGATTCGATCCGCCGTCCCTCCTGGGGTTTCTCCAGGCGCAGAACCAGGTGGAACTGGAGATTCAGTTTACTGCGCAGCGCGCGCCGTAGCGGGCATACCTCCGGTACATGCGGGGTGAGACGAGGAAGTCTCAGGATAAACCTGCTGGGGAAGTTGGTTCACTCGCGGTTCGCGTGGTAGCACGGCGCCCTCGCGGCGTCGGCCCTCGTGATGATGCTGCTGGCCCAGGTGGTCCCCGCCAGGGCGGCCGACGGGTCGCTCGTCGTGTCGGCGCTCCAGGTGCTCGAACGGGACCATGCGGAGCCGGTGCATCCGGTCGACCTCCTAAACGCGGCGCTCGCGACCGTGCGGACGCCCACCCATTAGAGCGCCGCGATCCTGCCGGACATCCGGAGCGCGGCAGGATGCGGGCACATTGGAGTCGCAGAAATCTTGATATCGGAGATTCCGGCTAATATCCTGGTCACGTCGGCTGATGCCGTGATGAATTTGAGAGGGAGGAGGGACGTTGCCGTTGCAATTCAACTGGCGCGTTGAGCTGCATCCGGTCCTGGCGCATTTTCCCATTGCGCTGTTGTTTCTGGCCTTTCTTCTCGACGGGATCGGCTGGGTGTGGAAGTCACAATCCCCCCGCATCGCTGCGTTCTACTGTCTGGTAGCGGGCGCCGTTGGCACAGTGTTGACCGTGATGAGCGGTTTACTGACTCCAGAGGCACGTGAGCGTGAGGGGGAGGCACTGCGGGGGGCTCCCCTCAGCCTACGCAGCTTTTTTAGCGGGCGCCTCGTGGAGGTGCACAAGCACTGGGGGTATGTCTTGCTTGCCCTGGTCGTGCTGTGGCTCGCCGCGCGTGTTCTGGCTCAGGTTCGTCCCCCGCGCTGGCAGGGTCTTGCGATGAGCATTAGCGTGCTTGTGATGATCGCACTTATTATGACCGGCTATTACGGTGGGGATCTTGTCTATGGGCGGCGTGGACGTGGGCGCGGCCAGATGGCCCCTTCCCCCCGCGTTGAAGGGGCACACGTCTTGTCGCTGGAAGGTGGTGTCAGCCCAACGGATTTCCCATAACGGGGTGGGCCTACCGCCTTTCCAGCGCCTTCAGCATTCACCAAGCCCGGCATGACGTTCCGGTCTTCGCCTTCGAATAGATCTCCTGCCGCTTGGCTGACGGGCCAAAGCAACATCGCGCTTAACACCTGCTAACATCTCCAATAACCTTCCCCTAACCACAGCCCGCCAGCCCGACCGTATCATGGGAGCGCGGACACCAAACGTGCCCAGAAGGGCACGGAGGGGTCCATAATCCGGTGAGCCGTGGTGCTCGCCACCGTCATCCTCGGAGGGACCCGATGAACAAGCCCACGAACAAACCGACAAAAACGCGGAGGAGATGGCTGAAGGGGAGTCTTGCGGCCGCCTCGCTGCTCGCCACGCTCTCGGGGTGGAAAGTGCTGGCCGGGGCAGACCAGCCGGCGCACCCCGCCGCCGGCGTCGCTGTGCAGATGGCGGATTCGTCACCGGTTCCATCGGTCACCGCTCCCCAAGACTCCGGTCGCGTGGTCCTCTTCCGCGGGTCGAACGGACAGATGTATCTTCTCCCGCTCTCAGAAGCCGATCCGGCTCCTCTCCCGCAGGTTGACCCTTCTGCCCCGCCGCCCATTGCGCGGACACACTCCTCTCGCTAGTGAGTCATGGGACGGATGATGCACAGCGCGGATCGGAACCTGCACGAAGCCACGTTCCGTGCCATGGGATGCCAGATGGCACTGGTGGTCGCCACCGAGGATGCCCAGGCGGCCGCGGTTCACCTGGCCGCCGCCCGCTCTCTCATTGACGGTTTAGAGGATCGCCTCAGCCGGTTTCGGACGACCAGTGAATTGAGCCACCTCAACGCCCACCCCGCGCGCTCCATGCCGGTCAGCGAGGATCTGTGGGAGGTGCTGCAGCTCGCCATCGACGGTGCCAGGCGCACCGGCGGCCTGTACGATCCAACCATCCTGGACGCCTTGGAATCCGTGGGCTACGATCGTCCGTTCCAGGAAATGCGGGGGGAGAACGGGCCCCTTCGTAGGCTGACGTCCCGCCCCGATTCGTGGCGAGAGATCCGGCTTGATTCTCGAGCACGCACTGTGACCCTCCCATCAGGGGCGCGTTTGGACTTTGGCGGGATCGCGAAGGCGTGGACGGCCGAGCGGGCGGCAACGTCGCTGTCTGCGCTGGGGCCCTGCCTTGTGGACGCTGGCGGCGACATCGCGACCCGAGGCGCTCCGCCGGGCCGGCCGGGATGGCCTATTGGGGTGGCCGATCCCCGGCATCCTGACCGAGACTTGACCACCTTGGTGGTGGCGCATCGCGGTGTGGCGACCTCGGGGGTCGATTTCCGGCGCTGGCGTCGAGATGGCACCGTATACCACCATATCATCGATCCTCGGACGCATCTTCCGGCACGAACCGACCTTTGGTCAGTGACGGTTGTCGCCGCGAACGCCCGGGAGGCGAACCTGCACGCTATTACGGCCCTCATCCTGGGCTCGAAGGAAGGGCTCCGGTACCTGGCCGCGCAGTACGATATTGAAGGGCTCGCCGTAGACCAGGAGGGTGGCGTGCGCACAACGCCCGGATTCTGCCGCCAGGTGTGGTCGAAGTGGATTGCAGGAGGAGTCACCGATGGATGATCAAGAAAAACTGGTATCGGGTCCGAGGATGAGCACCGCTGCCCTGATTGTGCTTGGAGGCGTACTGAGTGGTCTTGCAGCGCTCGTGGTCCTTTCACACTGGCTGCCGGTCTTCACCGCCTCGCTCGCGGGCCGCCAGCCGAAGGCGTACTGGGAGCTCACTCGGGCATCGGGCATGACCGCGTACGCGCTGTTGTGGTTGTCAATCGTGCTGGGATTGTCGCTGTCCGGCAAGGTCTCGCGGGTCTGGCCGGGAGGACCGACCGCCGCCGATCTACACCAGTTCGCCAGTCTGCTTGCCCTGGCGTTCGCAACCTTTCATGGCCTGATCCTCTTGGGGGATCGGTACATCGGATACACCCCGGCTCAGATCCTCCTGCCTTTCGCCAGAAGCAGCTACCGCCCACTGTGGGTGGGGATGGGACAGGTCGCATTCTATCTTGCCGCTATAGTCGCGTTTAGCGTCTACCTACGGCGGTGGATTGGCTATCACGCTTGGCGCCTCCTCCACTTCACCAGTTTTGCCATCTATCTGCTGGTGACCGCGCATGCCCTCGGCGCCGGGACGGATAGCCGGACGCCGCTTGCCGTGGCCATCTATGGATCGGGAAGTCTAGTGATTTGCTTCATGACGGCGCACCGGATCACGGTCTCCACCCGGGTGCCTCGCCCCGTTCATGGATAACAGCGGCCACACCCCCGTCACGATGCTCCTCCTCATTGAAGACGACGAGAGCATCGCTGAGCCGCTCGTTTTCGGGCTGCGGGGCGAAGGATTTGAGGTGCAGCATGCCCTAACCGGCAGACAGGGGCTTCAGCTCGCCCGCAGCGCTCATCCCGATATTGTCTTACTGGATGTGATGTTGCCGGACGTGGATGGGTTCACCGTATGTCGGACCCTTCGGAAAGAATCGTCAGTTCCCATTCTCATGCTGACCGCTCGGGGCCAGGAACTGGAACGGGTCATGGGCCTCGAGGTCGGTGCCGACGACTATCTCGTCAAGCCGTTCAGCTTCCGCGAGCTCGTTTCCAGAATACGAGCGATGCTGCGGCGCCGCGCGCTAGATCGCGGCGAGGCGCCGGCGGCGGAGCGGCTCACGGTCGGTGAGATCGCCTTGGAGCGTATGGCCCGTCGTGTGTGGCGGGCCGGGCGCCCCGTCGACCTTCGCCCGCGGGAGTTCGACCTGCTGAGGACCCTACTCGAACACGCCGGCGAGGCGCTCTCACGCGAGGAGCTGCTTACCCGTGTGTGGGGACCCGAGTGGGTCGGAGATCCCAGAACGTTGGACGTACATATCCACTGGTTGCGGGAGAAATTGGAAGACGATCCGTCACGGCCTCGCCTGATCGAAACCGTCCGCGGCCACGGATACCGACTCATGGAACCTCCCGGGCCCACAGCCGATGCTTCGTAGCTTACACGCCCACCTGCTTGTCACCTATCTCGCGCTCGCGATCCTCGGGCTGGGCGGACTTACTCTGTGGACCGGGCAGCGTCTGCAGGCGATCCGTCTCGAGCAGGTCGAGCAGAATCTCGCCCTGCAGGCTGATCTAATCGCGGGAGCGTTCCGAGAGCCCCTTGAGCGTCTCCACGGAGGCGAACAGACGGAACGGGCTCCGCTCACAAATCTGGCCCAATTATACGCGCAGAGAACCGGCGGACGGGTCATCGTGCTGGATCCCCAATTACGGGTCCTGACGAGTTCTGACGATCGAGCCGCTGGGTGGACCCTCACGGGTCGACCGGAACTCCTTGCGGCCCAGCGGGGGCGGGACGTGTTCGACGTTCGCCGAGACGACGGCGGCGGAGCCGAACGTCTCTTCGTTGCCGCCGTAGTCAGGCATGAAGGCAATCGGTCCCCCCTCGCCTTTGTGCAGTTCTCCGTGCCCGCGGCCGGGATCTATACGGAGCTACGCCGGACCTGGCTGGGGCTGCTCATTTCCGGCGGCGTCGTGCTGCTGGCGACGGTGGTGGCAAGCATGTTGCTGGCCCGCCGGATCGCCGCTCCCATCCGCAGCCTGACCGGGGTTACCGAGGCCATGGCGGCCGGCGACCTCGCGCATCAGGTCACGCCGGCGGGCCCCGAGGAGGTTGAGCGGCTGGGGCGGGCGTTCAATCTGATGGCTGAGCGCGTCCGGGAAACCCTCACTCACCAGAAGGCGTTCGTCGCGCACGCGGCCCATGAGCTGCGCTCTCCGCTCACGAGCCTGCGCCTGCGCCTGGAACTGCTGCAGACCCCGCAGCACGGGCACGACGCGGTGACCCGCCGCTACCTCGTCGAAATGGCGCAACAGGTCGCCTCCATGCAGCACCTCATGGATCACCTGCTCGCGCTGTCGGCGCTCGACGAGGCCCAACGCCCGCCCCGGACCTCTCTGGATCTGGCGCCTATCCTCTATGAGCTCGCCGACGAGATGGGCCCGCTCGCCCGCGCCGCCGGTCTCGACCTGGCGGCGGAGGTCCCTCCGCACCTGCCCCCGGTGCATGCGAACGCCGAGCAGATGCGCATCGTCGTCCGCAATCTCCTCGACAACGCGATCAAGTATACGCCCGCGCCGGGGCGCGTGTCCCTCGCCGCCGAGCCGGCCGGAAACGCGGTCCGCATCCGCGTCGCGGACACCGGCGTCGGCATCCCCCGCGAGGAGCTCCCGCTCGTCTTCGACCGCTTCTACCGCGTGGAGGGCGGCAGCCTCAAGCGACCCGGCGGATCCGGGTTGGGCCTCGCGCTGGTGCAGGGGATCGTCGCGGCCCACGGAGGAACAATCCAGATCGAGAGCGAGCCGGGACAGGGAACGACCTGCACCGTCCGTTTGCCCCAGCGAGCTGCCTACACCATGATGGAGCCCCTGGAGGTGACACCACCGTGAGCGTCGAGCGCGCCCCCCGGAAAATCACCAGCGTGTTTCTTCGAGGGACAGGATTGCCGACGTTCCTGTAGCATTCTTCAATGGTACCCTGCGCCGACTAACCGATCTTCCGCGGAGCGCTCATATGGCGCGGCCGCGTTCCGAGTCGTCGACGTTCTTGCCGGGACGTCGGGGGAGATCGAGGCGGAGTGCGCACCCAAGATCGGCCCCCAGTGTTACACATAATCATCCTTCCTGAACCATTGCCGGAGGCGCGCCGGCACCCAATTGGAGTTCGAATGTCGCCCACCCACGATGAGGAGTAAGAACCCGGTCAGGGCACCGAGAAGACACAACATCGGCAATACTATGAGAGCCGCCAATTCCCACCCAAACCTCAGCATTGTTTCCATATTCATATCACCATAGCCCACGGGAGGATCTGAGACTATCGGGTTGAGACCTGATACTTCATGATATGGGTTGAGGATGAGCCGAAGGAGGAAGGGGGCTACGAGGTGTTGTCGCGCGCTTCACCATCGCCGCGGGAGATCCTACGGAGGAAATTGCCACAACCGAGGCCGACGGGCTGCGAATGACGGCGGTGAACCACTGCGCTGGTAGAATCAATCCGAACGGGCCAGCCCATAGGGCTTGCCTACCCGCTCTGGCCGGGCAATCCGAGGTGAGATGTACGGGAGTCCGAAAGCTACCGGTCCAGGCTCGGCCCGCCGGTGCCGGCTCCAACCTATGCGAGAACAGGAGGCACTCACATTGCCACGAAGGAACTCCCGAGCGCGCAACCACGCCCGATGAACGGGGATGAGCACGTAAAGCGCCCGCGCTTCCGACTTGAGGCGCGCCTTGAGTGGTAGCGGACTGGTTCTGAGGTGACTACCAGAGCCCCACGTAGGGGCATTCTCTCTCCAAAAGAGAGGGCAGTTGACCCTATGGGACCGGATGACCTCGCAGGGCGTCAGTGGAGATGAGCGACCGGGGACGACAGCCAAGCGTAGATACCGAGTCCGATCACTGCGGCCGCAACCGCCGCCCCCGCCGTTAGCGCTCGCCGCCTGCCCTTCCACCCCGGCGCGCCGCCGCGATCTAAGATCGGGACGGCGAGCAACCACAAGAAGACCGTCACCACCCCCCACAGCCCCGCCAGGCCAAACAAAGTTTCCAGGCCATACGCGGGCAGGAACAGCCATGGGGGTTTAGTCACCTCGATCCCGGGGACCGGAGCGGGCCCCTGCCCGGGTGGTAAAATCAGCGCGAGCGCCAGCGCAAGGCCGAGCATGAGACAGCCGTACCCGGCGGCTCCTTTAAGGTGGTGGGCGAATGTGTACCGCGACTGCGGCGATTCCGGATGAGCCAGGTGCGGGGAGAACCCGTGCTGTCGGACCAAGTAGAGGTGCCCAGAAAGCAGGATGAAGAGCACAAGCGGCAGCAGGCTGACATGCGCCATATACAGCCGGGTCAGCAGCGGCACGTGACTCGAAAACGCGGGCGAGAACCAGCCGCCGAACACCCCCAACAGGCGGGCGAACGCCACGTTGTGCGCCAGGGCCTCGATCGCTCCCTGGTCCCAGCGCAGCACGGTCCCGGTGAAGAAAAAGGCCAGCAACGTGGCCAGCAGCGCGACGCCCACGACCCAGTTGGCCTCGCGTGGAAATCGGTAGGCGCCCGTCACATAGACACGTATCAGGTGAAGGAGGAGCACCACCACGGTCAGATGGGCGGCCCAGACGTGGATCCCTCGGATCACCTCTCCGCCCCGCACCTGGGTCATGACGAAGCGGATACTAGCGTTCGCGACGCCGGGGTCCGGAGCATAGAATTGGCCCAGGAGGACGCCCGTGACGACAAGGATCACTAACCCCGCGAGCGTAATCGCCCCCAACAAATACGGGAGCGTGTTGGCGTAGGCCGGGACCTCGTACAGGAAGTTGTGGAGGACGAGCCGGGCGTCTACCGCAACCCACACCCGTTTCCAACGAGACGCGGGCGTCATCCCCGGATGATGAACCATCCGACAGCCACCAGCACCGCGGCTCCCGCCAACAGGGCATACGTCGTCGGTGTGCCGGCAAAGCGCGGTTGAACCGGCATGAGGAGCGCCATATCGACTCCGCCGGGCTCCGCGCCCGCCGGACGCAGGGCATCGATGAGTTGAGGGACTGCGGCGGCGGAATCCTGCTGCCCGAGAGTCTGTGCGGCTTCCTGCACGCGTGCCATATCGACGCCGCGCGTATCCTTGGCCAACAGGGCTTTGATAACCTTTGCCGTTGCCACCAAGACGGCGGGCGGGGTAACCTCCAGGGCGGCGAGGGCTTGGCGTACCAGGGTCAGCGCATCGTTGGGCTCGACCGCCGCTCCAGGATAAGCGTGTGCCGTGAGAGTTGACAAGCTGAAAATCAGGAGGGCCCCGGCCGCCCATGAGGCCCCCGCGAGTCTCGAAGCCCGTCGTCCGACTTTGCCGGTACGAGGCGGTACTATAGCACGATCACGTACCCCTGCGACGCGACGGGAAAGGTCGGTGTTCCCTTCTTGGCTGCGGCGAGGCCGAGCTTCGGATTATACGCCGCGTTGCCTTCGTCGTAGAAAAAATAGATCCCCGGCTTGGCAAAGGTGGCCGTCTTGCTCTTCCCGGCCGCGAGATCGAGCTTCGGCACGCCGGCCCCCTTGACGACCACCGCGTGCGCGCCGGTGTCGCTGTTGGTCCAGGTCACCTTTCCTCCGGCCCGCACCACGGCGATGTCTGGCGCGTAGGCCCCCCTAGAGAGCCTGACGGTCGCCGAAGGCGCTCCCGTGAACCCCGGTCCCTTGACCACGATCAGCCCTTCCATGGCGAGTGGATACAAATCGGATTCCTTGCGGGCCACGACCCGGTGGAGCGTGGCGTTATAGGTCGCATGGTCCAGGCAGTAGTACACGTACACACCCGGTTTGGTGAACTTGAACGATGTCGACTTCCCCGCGTAGTTGGCGAGCGTAAACGCCTCCGGATCGCCGGGCACGCTGACAGTGACATGCGGATCGCTGTCCTTGTTGATCCAGGTCACGGTCTGTCCCGCCTCGATCGTAATGGCCGCTGGGGCATACATATCAGCAGGGATCGTCACCGTCGCCCCGGCGGCCTGGACAGGAGTAGTGGGCGCGCTAACACTGAACCCCAAGGCGGCTCCTCCAATCGCCACCACCGCGAGCACTACCAGGTGGTCATGCCGCATCTTCCCCCCCTTTTTCGAAATCGTCCTCTGCGGCTGGATCCCGCCGGGGCTGTACCGAACCATCGTGTGGCAACTGCCACGTTAATGCCCTCACGATACTGCGGGTTCCCCCTACTGGTTTGCCCGACAACGTCTCGTGGGTCGTGGACGCCTGTGATCTTGACACAAGGATATAGACGCCACAAGGTGGCCGGGCTATCGGTTGGAGAATCGATTCACAGCCACCGCGACCTGTTCCTGCTATATTGTTGTTACAGTCGCCGCAGCTGTAGTTTCCATCTCATTCACCCTCTCCCCCTGATTCCCCAGGAGTAACCTGGTTCAACGGGTTTCGTAGAAAGAATCAGAGGTTGCCTATTTGACTGCCAGGCCGGATACCTGCGTGTCTGATCACCTCGATTCAAAGTTCCGAACGGAGGCCGACCCAACCCGATATCACGCACGTTTACTGTTCCGGCCGCGTCCGCTTGCAGCGCGCAAGGGATGTCGGTCCGAATCCGATCTATGGTGCGCTCCGAGCAGCAGTGATCCTGACCAACTCCAAACCCGGTTGCGTCGGCCGGACTGTCCGAGCGCCGCCCCTGCGTGCCCTCGTTCTGGGCTATGCGACCAGCACCCGTCTTACTGGTATTGAAAGTAGCGGGCTCCCGCTACCAGTTAAACGAAGGCCTGGGACGCCCGGAACGCTTGATTATCAAGCATTCCGGGCTCCCGGCTTTTCTGGGGCGTACAAAGGCGTGCGTGCAAGGCATGAAGTAAACAAACCAGATTCCTACAGTCTATGAAGCAGACTGTCTGAGGTTAAGAGTTCCGAGAGAAGGCAGATCTGTGAGCAACCTACCAACCGGGGTAAGCGAGTATGATGCGATTGCAAGAGCTTTTGTCAAATGGTGTGGAAATTCTCAAGCGGCGGCCCCTCGCTTCGATGCCTTCGTGACTTCAATCCCGTTCACGAACTGAATTCCATCCAGCACCTTGGCCACCAAATGCGACCCATCGAGTCGCCGCCAGCGGTGGCCCGCACGCTGGACTAATTGGAACACCAAGTACAGCCCCGCCCGCGCTGTCTGCATGCGGCGGGTGGCTCGAGTCCGCAACCGCACCTGGGCGAAGATCGACTC
>Ga0209580_10000363_pt1 | contig 25963 bp, 22 predicted proteins | sample Coa_R1_5_FD_187153 | JGI IMG/M metagenome (GOLD analysis project Ga0209580, IMG submission 187153) | Surface soil microbial communities from Centralia Pennsylvania, which are recovering from an underground coalmine fire - Coalmine... | ecosystem: Environmental > Terrestrial > Soil >... | reverse complement strand
AATGAATCCGGTAAAGAGCTTTCGGCCCTGCGGCGCGAAATCACCGAACTGGTCGCGCGAAATGCGGTAGTCATGGTGCAAAACGCAATTGATGCGGTTAACGAGGCTGGGCAATATCAAGCGATCAAGTATCTGTTTGAGATGATCGGGCTTTATCCAGCGTTGGGCACGGAGGATGACACGCCGGAAGCATCGCTTGCAGGTACACTGCTGCGTCATCTGGGAGTTCAGGAAGCGCCGGCAGAACACGGTTCGCGTCATGGTCACGAAAGTCAGCCACTCGATCCCTTACAATGAAAACGTTGTTGAGCCAGTCCGCGGAAACCCGGTTCCGCTCTGCGTTGCAACGCCAGAACGAATTTCTAGCGTCCAAGCGATCGGGCTGGGACACCAACAGTTGGCGGCAAGGGAACTCCTGCATGGACATGACCTGGATCACCGGACGGCTGGCGTTAGGCGGAGGCATTTGGAACGCGCAAAACATGGCGGACGTGGCGCGCGCAGGAATCACCCACATTATCGACATGCAGATCGAGTTTGACGACACTCAGCTGGCGGAACCGCATGGCATCGAAGTGCTTTGGAATCCCACGGATGACGATTTCCACTCCAAGCCGGTCGAACTATTCCAGCGGGGAGTGGATTTTGCGGCTAAGGCTTTGGAGCTCGAAAATAGCCGGGTTCTTATTCATTGTGCTGCGGGCGTCCACCGAGCAGCCATGATGATGCTCGCGATTCTGTGCTCCCAGGGATGGGAAATGGAAGAGGCGCTGCGAATGATGGTGGCGCGCCGGCCGGTGGTGGACTTTGCCGACGTTTACGTGGAAAGCGTCGAAAGATTCTTGCAACAACAGGTCAGAGCAGGCGAATAATCCACTTCCTCTCGCGGTAGATAACAAGTCTCTAAACGAAGATTTTGGAGGAGTTATGGTGCACCCTGGCCGCCAGCAATGGCGGCTTTTTTGTTTAGTTCTCTGCCAGATGCTGGGCACAATTGCTTGTTTCTCGCAATCGCCCGCGCTGACGACGGTCACGGACACAATCTATCGTGCCGACGGGAGCCCAGCAACGGGAACTCTACTAATTTCCTGGCCGGCGTTCACAACCGCCGATGGGCACGCGGTGGCAGCCGGAACAAAAAGCGTGGCGATTGGCGCGAACGGAAGCTTCACTGCGCAAATGGCTCCCAACGCTGGTGCTGCACCATCTGGCGTGGTTTACACCGTGGTTTACCAACTTAATGATGGGACGGTGAAGACTGAGAGTTGGTCGTTGGGTACGAGCTCTCCAGAAACTATCGCGCAAGTGCGGACGGTTGTGGGGACATCAGCATCCGGGAACAGCCAGTTTGCAACGCAGGCATATGTCAATGCAGCGCTGGCCAGCGTGGTCCACTTGAACGGAAGTGAGACGATCACCGGGGCAAAACAGTTTGCCGTGTCGCCGATCCTTCCGGCCCCTTCCCAATCAGGCGAAGCGGTAAATAAGGGTTACGTGGATGCTACCGTCGCCAACACTGGATCCGGCAGTTTTGTGGCGAAGTCAGGCGATACAATGACAGGCCCGCTGAGTCTTCCGTCGGATCCGACTGCGCAGAATCAGGCGTCCACCAAGCACTACGTCGATGTGAGCAGCGCGCTAAAAGCTGATCTAGTCGGCGGCACAGTTCCAGTTGCAGAGTTGGGCAATGGCACCGCGAACAACGGAGTCTGCCTGCATGGGGATTCCACGTGGGGCGGTTGTGGGAATGGCAACGGACTGACGCCGGGCATGCAGGCGATCAAATATGCAACAGATTTCGCGTGGAGCCAGAACAACGGCGCGGACCTGACCACAGCCGGTGCCAAGACACTGACACTCGGGTCGTGTCCTCAGGGGGTCAGCGGCACAGAGCCGCAATATTATGTTTACGTCTCAGGGAGCGGCAACGCGGAGGCGGTCCTGGTCAACGGCGGAACGTGTGCAGCAAATAGCCAGCCGGGCACTTTGCAATTCACCACAGCAAACGCGCACCCCGCAGGGTACACGATTGGCAGCGCTTCCAGCGGACTTCAAGAAGCTCTGATATCCGCCCGCTTCACGCCCACGAATCCCACAGGCAGCTCGCAGTCGGGCCGAGTCATTGTCCCGCCGGGTGAACTGAAGGCGTATGCGAGAGTCTCCATTCGGGCTTCGAACCTGACTGTAGATTTTTCTGGCTCAATTGTCGAATGCTGGATGAATGACACGTGCATTTTTGCGGGCGATCCCTCAAACTCGATACTTTTTTCTGACATTACTATTTTGAATCCGCGCGGGCGGCCAACGATCGCGGGCGGACAGAAGCCTTTTATTGAGGTGAACGCGCAAAAGACCCGGGTCTTGAATGTCTCCACGCGCAACGGATATTCCGGCGGGACTTTCGGTACATACGTTCAAGTGGATGATGATCAAGCATTCCTGCTCGATGGCTTGGACACAGGTCTGGGAGGCGGACTGCGATGTGACAGCACGGTATGCGAGCCTGCGGTTTACGCACCGGGGCCGTTCAACGTTTATTCGGCTGTCGGCTGGCTGAAAAACCTGAATATCTCTCTGCAATGTGGTGGCAATGGCGTGGACTGGGAAAGCGGCAACACCTTGCGCATTGCAGACAGTGTTATTCAGGGCTATGCGCAGTATGGAGTTCGCAGCGGAACTAAGCGCGGCGGCTATGGAGCCACTGAGCTCGATAATGTGTATGAAGAAGTTGGAAACTGCCAGAATCCGGCGGGGAACATCGGCGAAGCGGGACTGGTTCTTCAGGGGAACAGTGTAAAGATCGAGAGCGGCACGGCGCCCACCGGAGCCGTACCTCAGTTCGCGAATACCGGCAGCACGGACTATCGATATTACATAGTTCCGCATCATGCTACTTATGGCGCGGGCAATCCGCTCTATGCTGGTCGCGCGCTTACGAACGGCACCGGAAATATAACCGTAACTACTCCTGACATTACCGGAGCTAGCACGTTCGACCTGCTGCGGGTAGGAGTCAACGGCCTGGAACAGGCACCCTATGGAACCGGTAACTTTGCAGTGGCCGCCAACGTCGCGAGAAGTTCAGCTTGCAACAATGGAGTATGTGCATTTACCGACACACAGGCCACACTGCAGAGTTACACAGTTGCTAATCCCACTTACTTTCCATTGTTGACTTACTGGCCGGGCAACTTAGTGCTGGGCGCCAATGCGGACTCCAGCAGTCCGCTCGCCGGGAGCCGCGCCTGGCTGCAGAACATGGTGGGAAACATCGTCGCAGTCTCGGGAATGGCACAGCCGGCGGCCATCGCGACGAGTTGCGATGCGGTCTCAGGCTGGACCCCGATTTGGCTGAGCTGTTTCTCGGCGATGGCGCCGGGCACGTTTTTCCAGCAGGGCGCGCTGCTGATGGCGGTGAAGCCAAATACCGATGCCAATGGGACGCTAAACCTCAAAGGCCGAGTGAATTTTTCTACTTTGGGCACGGCACCGGGACACATCATCACGTTGTCGGATTCGAACTTTCAGAAGACCATCGCGACACAGAACAACCGTCCGAATAATGACGCGAATGATGCCTTTATCGGATACGACCAGGGAGATGGGAGTCCGTTGCACATCGGCATCAGTTTCGGCGCACCGGTTTCGATTTCGAATTACATCGCGAATGCGGGTGATGGGACCAGTTGGCTGGAACGGCTGACTAGCAGCCTTAAGGAATTCAAGACCGGTGTAAAGATCGATTCTGGACTTACGGTAGCAGGAGCCGTGCAAGCCAATTCGTTTGTCTCGACTGGCTCAGGTCCATGGAGCCTGCAAGGTAGCTTTGGAACGTTGAGTCCAGCGCCATTGGGACAGTCGCTGATCGGCTTCGGCACGAATGGCAAGCTGCAGGTTTCAGAGGATGGCGCGCCGATACAGGAAGTCGCGAAGCTAGATACCAATGGAAATGTTGCAACTGCAGTTGCCCTGGCGCAAACTCCGACGCAATGCACGGGCAGCTTCGCGACCGGAGTTCAAGCCAACGGCAATGCGAACTGCAGCACGGCCGACCAGATACAACTCGCAGAGACCACCGCGCCAACGGGGATTCCGAATTACGGGATCTTCTGGTTTGATTCCACATGTCACTGCCCGAAAGTGATTTCAAATAACGGCCAAGCTGTGCAGTTAGGACTAACTAACGTTTTCAACCAGGATTCGAATGGCACGAATCCAGCCAACACTCTGGAAGAAGCGAATGGGACTAATCCGCAGACATTGAGGGTATATCGCGGATGGAACAGCGCGACAGACTGGGAGCGAACCGGCCTTGCGTGGGACCAGACAGATCAGCTATTCGTGTTGAAAAACGAAGTGACCGGCGCAGACTATCCGACTGCTCATGGAATTGGATTTTGGATCGGATCAGCCGTTCGATGGGAGATCGACAATAGCGGCACGTCAAACCTGAAGCCGCTAATCGACAATCTGTATTCGGTCGGGACAACGACGTTGCGCCCGGCAACCGGGTACTTTGGCACCGCAGTTTACTCTCCAGCGCTGTTACTGCAGGGAAGTACAAATACGTCGGGTGGACCAGTGAATCTTACCGGCCAAACGGCTGCCATCGCCACCACCAACATGCTTACGGGAGCGACGGTCGGGCAATATCAGATCAGCGTGTATGTGGAGTCCGATGCAACTTGTTCGTCGCCGGGGCCGTCGGCGGTTGCAGTGACGGTTGGATGGGGAGACCGCACAGGCGCTCGAACGATGACCGTTCCTTTGCAAGGCTCTGGCGTAAGTAGCGGATCACTTGCGCTTGGAGCAACTTCTAATTTTGGTGAAGCGGTGATGACGATCTGGAACAATTCAGCGAGCAACAATCTGACTTACTCGACAAGCTACACGGCGTGCACGACGGGAACTGGCACCTACGCCCTGTATACGACTTACAGACGGATCCAGTAGCAGGCTCAGCGTAGTTTACATCCACATTAAACGGAGATATTGTGAGAGCACTTAGGTTGCTAATGGCAGTCGTGTTCTTCTGCGCAGGCGCGTGTGCCACGACGTACTACGTGGACCCAGCCGGCTCGAACGGAAACGACGGCCTGTCGCCACAGACGGCTTGGCGCACGTTGCTCAAGGTCGGTATTTCGTCATTTCAACCTGGCGACGTAATCCTGTTCAAGCGCGACGGGATATGGAATGAGTGGCTCACGCCACCCTCGAGCGGCACTGCTGGTAACCTAATCAAGTTTGACGCCTACGGTAATGGAAAGCCGCCCGAGTTTACGGGGCAGTACATGACTATCAGCGGTCAGTGGACGAATGTGTCGGGCAGCGTATGGAAGACTACGCTAATTGGCACACAGGCCATTTCGCAAATTAATTTCGTGCAGTTCGGAACGATCTGGGGCGACGTGCAAACTTCCCAGGCAACGCTAGCACATAATCGCGATTGGCACTACGACAGCGTTAACCAATTTCTCTATGTTTATTCTTCCGCTGGTAATCCGGTCACAGCCTTTGGTTCAGTCACACCCATCGTCCTCGGTGGACAGTCACTAGTCAACATTAACAATGTCAGCTACATCGAGGTCCAGCACATTAAACTCGATTGGTACGATGGGTACGGCGTTCAGATCCAGGGTACAAGCGACCACATTTGGCTTGCCAACATGGTGGCTGACGGCGAAGTGCCAAATGGTGCAGTGCCGATTGGATTTTATGTTCATCCGACCGGTCCGGTAGGTGACATTCATCTTTACAACAATGACGCGCATCGGAACTACAGCGGCTTCCGCTTCGATAACGCCCAGACGTCTATCGAGCTAAAGAACTGTCGGGCTTACGCAAACCGTACATATGGATTGTTGGACAACACCGGTGCCGTGACTTACTCCTACTGTCATTTCTATGCGAACAATTTGGCCACTGGTCTTTCCACTGACGTCGGCGGCACGCCGGGGCCGATCAATGGCGGAAATAATATTGTTTCCGATACGCCGCCGAACGTGCGGGGATTCATGCAGTACCCTGCGCGAGTCACTTTGACTTATGACGATCCCGGGCTGGTCGATGGCTCGCACCAATACATTCAGGCACTGCTGCCGGTATTTCAGGCTAAGAGCGTTCCGCTAAGCATAGCGGTGGTGACGGGATATCAACTTTCACAACAGCTTGTGCCAACATTCCAAGCCTGGATCAATGCGGGATGGGATCTGAATGCGCATTCTGTCTCGCACCAGTATTTTGTTTATCCAAACGCGTTCACCATTCAGTATACGGGTACGACAGCGTCGACCGTAACACTTTCGATTTCCAACAAGCAGTTTACGATTACGGCGCCCGGGGATTCGAATGCGCAGGTGAGTTGGGACTTGAGCTCGTCGGGCACGGACATAGTGCCGAGTGGATTGGATACGCTGGGCGGCCTAATCTACACGCTCAATCAGCGCGGGGTGTTCTCGGTCACGGCCGATCCCAACATGAAGACCGCGGTCAAAAGCGATGACCTAGCTGACATTGTATCGCAGGACATCAAAAGCGCGCCCATAACACTTCAGATGGACAAAACACGGCTGATGACCGACGAACTCGGCTGGGCGATGGCTTGGATGAGCTCTAATCTTACGGGACTGCCGGCCAACCGCGTATATGTCTATCCCGGAAGTTATGAGGACACTTCAACCGAAGCGATTGCTGCAGGGTCAGGTTATGCGGGATCCCGAGGGTCCGGAAGCATGCAACCTTCGCCAAATGCGGCCACGGTGTTGGGAAGCGGAATTGACGTACAGAATATTCTAAGTCAGGGTGTCGCGCCGAATTTTCAGAACCTCACCGACACGCAGCTGGCGAACAAACTTCGTGCATTGGTGTTCAAGTCGGCGGTGTGGGGCGTGCCGTTTGGAATTTTTTGGCACATGAACGAGCTTTCAGAGCACCAGGTCGGCATAATGCTGGATACGCTGAAAGCTTCCGGCGCGACGCTTATGACCAACACCCAACTTGTCAACTACTTACTCGGAGCTCAACAGGATTTCGGCACCACTTACTATGCGGATTCATCCACCGGATCGGTGGACGTGCGCCCGACTGTTTCGTCACCGGTCGTGGGTGCTGGCACAGCGCTTGCGTCGGAATACAAACGGGATCTAATGGGCATCGACCAGACGCTGTTTGGAACGGGCTGGGATATGGGCGCACTACGGTTCGTTCCAGAAAATGCGGGGCGGGCAAAGTAGTGAACAGCGGCGGTTTGGCAAACACTAGACAACTCAGAACGCATCATTCAGCATTTAGCACTAAAACTCTAAAAACGCGCACCTTGTGAAAGCTATGAAATCTCTGATTTTGTTATTCGTCACCACATCGGCGGCATGGACGCAGTCGGTATCGGGCGGCGCCTGGGCGCTGAAAGGCACAGCCGGACTGGCGTCTACACCGCCCAGCGGGACTATGACGGGCTGCGGCGCTGGAGCTGGCGGAGCGTCTGTCTACGACCAAAGCACCTGCGGTAACTACTCCGGGGCGCCCTACGAAGACTTGAACACGGCTTCGCCTACGACTCCGCCATCACCCTTCGGATCGGGAACCGTGCACAAAATTGCTGCCTGCACCGCGATTGTGCCAACGGCTGGAGACGTATGGCGCTTCACGGGAGATGTGAACGATGGCGCGGGTGGAACGAATCAGAACTGCATTCACTTCGCGGGGCAGAGCGCCAACAACTTCATAATTGACCTTGCTGGCTTTGCCCTTACCGGTGGAATCCATTGCGATCAAACTCTGGGAGGAAATGACTGCTCCGGTATCACCATCGTCAATGGGGCGATCACTTGCAATCTCGCAAATGGGGGATCTCTCGCTTGCATCAACATGATCCAAGGGGGCAATCCCAGTAAGAGCATCATGTTGTCCCATCTGACGGTCAACAACAGCAATTCTCCGCTTAATAAAGATGCGGGATACAGCGGATTTGAGTTCGCCATATTAGTGGAACCAAATGGAACAATGCCAACCACCTGCCCTGCTGGAGCAGGACAAAAGACTTTCAACAATTCTTGCGTAGAAGTAGCTCACCTAACAGTTACAAATACTGCTGGCTACACAGGGGTAGGATACGTCGGATGGTGTGCTCGCTGTACTGACATATTCCTCGCCGCAAATGGTGGCGGATCGGCGGAAGTCTGGAACACAATCACGAACAACGGCGCATTTGTGGACGCCAACCAAGGAATCGTCTTTTTTCACATTGCTGGCGGATCGGCGCATAACAATTACTTCCCATGGGTGAGTTATAGCGGAAGTTCTGACACCGGAAGGCCGATTCTGTTCGACTGTTCAGGGAAACCCTTCTGCCAGGATGGGGGCAGCGCGTTCAACAATCTGATCGAGGCCTACAACAACCGCTGCGTCCGTACTCGTCAAGTCAACAATGTTCTCATTCACGACAATCGCTTCGAGCATGTCGAAAGCGTCCTTGCCTACCCCTGTATATCCATGGGCGGTAACGGGGATTACGCGGAAAAGATTGACGGCAATGTGGTATCGCACAACACCTTTCTTCACGCGGGCGGTTACGACATTGGAGAACTAGAAGCTTACGGGTCCGTCGCGGATGCAAACACTTTCCTGTGTGATGGAATAGGCGGATGCGCCGGCGGCAGCTTAGTTGAGACACAAATCTCTGAAGGCACCAACGGTCTTACCTTTGCCGTCTCTAGCGCCACACGCACAGCACAATGTGCAGTTACGCTAGTGCTATCAGTTGCTCCAGTTACTACATCGCTTATCACTGGCCTGTACGTAAACATCTCTGGCACCGGCAGCTCATTCGATGTAAGCGCTACGGCTGGGAATACAATCACAACCTACAATTTGTCAACCAAAACGATTACTTACACGCAATCAGGGTGCTCTGGCGCCGCCTCGATTGGAGCAGGGGGAATTTTCTGGATTTCGCAGTCCTCTAACGATGCCTTCGCCGGGAACGGTGCGGAGATCTATGTCAAGAATTCAACCGTTGATCCAATGTTGACGATGGCGCAGCCGTTTGTCGCTTGCGGCACAGCTTCTCCGGCCTGCCTGAATACGCCACAAACCACGCTCAACGGCGGGCAGACTCAAATGCAGTGGTGCAACAACCCAGCGGTACCGATTTCCGGGGTAGGAGCTTTAGTAACTCACGTCACTCCCGATTCAGCGTGCCCGTAAATTCTGCGAGGACGACTTGATTGAATTGCGACATCGCACTGCTACAGCGGCTGGGGCTGGCACTAGAACGTTCGCTTCCAAAAGCCGTTCCGACCAGAATTACCGACCGCAGCGAACTCACGATTCGTGATTTCCTGATTTCAGGGCTACTGAAGGTGCGCAATAAGGCTCGTGGCCTGGTGGGGCTGGTTCCGAACCGGGCACAGCGAGAGTTTTCGCGAACCTGCACGCATCGCAACATTGTTTTGAAGGCGCGGCAGTTGGGGATGACCACCTACGTTGCTGCGCGTTTTTTCATTCAGACGATCACGCGCCCGGGAACAATGACGGTGCAGGTCGCGCATGATCAGGAATCGGCGGAAGAGATATTCAAAATCGTGCATCGCTTCTGGGAGAACCTGCCCGAAACGATGAAACGCGGCGCGCTACTTCGTTCTCGCGCCAACGTCCGGCAGATGGTTTTCCCGCGGATCGACAGCGAATACCGGGTGGCCACTGCGGCGGACGTCAATGCCGGCCGCGGGCTGACCATCCACAACTTGCATTGTTCGGAGGTCGCCCGCTGGCTGCGCGATGCGGATGAGGCTTTGGCTTCGTTGCGGGCGGCGGTTCCGGAAGATGGAGACGTGATTCTCGAGTCGACTCCGAACGGCGCGGGCGGCGTCTTCTACGAGGAGTGGCAACATGCGACTGAAACCGGGTATACGCGGCATTTCTTTCCATGGTGGTATGACGATGAATATCGCGATCAGACCGGATTGATTGAGGTTCAGCCGCTGACGCCGGAAGAGGAGGATCTTGTCCGGCGGACTGGGCTGAGCCACTCGCAGATCGCGTGGCGAAGAACAAACCGCGCGCAGCTGAGAGGTTTGGCCGCACAGGAATATGCGGAGGATCCGGTTTCCTGCTTTCGGGCATCCGGAGAGTGCATTTTCGAACTGGAGGCAGTTGACCGAGCTCTCGAGGCGCAGGGCATGCCAACTGCGGTCCGCGAGAATGGCCAGCTGACCATCTGGTTCGAACCGCGTTGCAACCGGCAATACATCATCGGAGTGGACCCGGCGGGCGGGGGGACGGAAGGCGATTACGCCTGCGCGGAGGTGATTGACCGGCAAACGGCGATGCAGTGCGCGGAGTTGCACGGGCATTATTCCCCGCGCGAACTGGCCATGAAGCTGATCGAACTTGGACGGATGTACAACAACGCGTTTTTGGTGGTCGAGCGCAATAACCACGGATATGGCGTGTTGGCGCATTTGCGTGCGGCAGGATATCTGAGAGTGTTTCGTGACGGCGGCCAGGACGGCTGGTTGACTTCAGCCGTGACGAAGCCGGCGATGATCGAGAACCTGGCGGCGGTTCTGTCGTTAAAACCCGAGTTATTTCAGAGCACCGCATTACTAACGGAGTGCAGGACGTTCATTCGGCGACTGGATGGCGGGTCGGGTGGCGCTTCCGGCAGCCACGACGATTGCGTGATGGCAATGGCTATTGCGTTGGCGGGCCGGGAAGCGGTAGCGGGGACAAGATGGAAAATGTGAGAAAGTCACAGGGGGAATGTTCATTCGTCACATCGCGGAGGTTGCACTCTTAGTTAGATTTAGTCCTGTCATTCTGGACAACACTCCGTTTCAGCCGAAAGTACACAGGTCCTTCGCTTCGCTCAGGATGACAGCAACAAAAGATTTTGCCCGTAACTGCCGTCCAACACGTGCGCAGAATGCGGGGTGGCGCGCAGAGCCACTTGATGCGCTGCTCCGACGGGCATTTTTATGTGGTGAAGTTTCGCAACAATCCGCAGCACCTGCGGGTGCTGGCCAACGAGATGCTCGCAACACGACTGGCGGAGCGAGCGGGGCTTCCGGTCCCGGTCACCGAAGTGGTCGAAGTGAATAAATGGCTGATTCGCCACTCACCGGAGCTGAACATACAGCTCGCAGGTAACACGATCGAGTGCGAGCCCGGACTGCAGTTTGGATCGCGATATGTAGTCAATCCGATCGAAGGCCGTGTCCTCGACTGGCTTCCCATCGAATTGTTCGATCGCCTTCGAAATATTGATACGTTTGCAGGAATGCTTGCACTAGATAAGTGGACGGGCAACGCCAACGGGCGTCAAGCTGCGTTCTGGCGGAAGGGCCGGGAGCGCAAATACACGGCAACGTTTATCGATCAGGGATTTTGCTTCAACGCAGGCGAGTGGACTTTCCCAGACTATCCGCTGCGAGGGGTATTCGCTCGGAATGAAGCCTACGAGTGGGTGAAGGGCTGGGAGTCGTTCGATCCCTGGCTCTCGCGGATCGAGAACATGAGTGAAGACGAAATTTGGGCGGTAGCCGGCGAGGTCCCGCCGGAATGGTACGGGAGTGACTGGGGCGCGCTGGAAGAACTGGGGCGTGCGCTGATCGAGCGGAGAGTACGAGTAAGGGAGTTAATTACCTGTTTCCGGATTTCGCCGAGGAGGCCATTTCCTAAATGGATGGAAAACTAGCGGTCATCAGCAGCGCGCGCCTCCAGTATGCAACCGCTTCGGCGGTAACGCTGGCGGAATTAATGTGCCAGGATTTCCGTTATATGGGCCTGTGCAAGCAAGCCTATGCGCTGATGTTGACGGTTTGCCGCGAGACGGTGGATTTCCCTGGCGAGGAATTGCTCGGCTTTACCGGACAGATTCGCGGAGCGGCAGTTTCCATCCGCCACTCGATTGTTGACGCCTGCGGAAGGAAGACCGCGGCAGAGTGTGTGAGGTGTTTGCAGACAGGTGTGTGTCTGGGAAACGAGCTTCTGCACGCGTTGCGGATGACGCGCGCCCTGGGCTACATGGGGCCGGAACGTCATTACGAACTGGCGAAATGCGTCACTGAGATGAAACAGAGCCTGGCAAACATGATCGAGCGCCTGCAAACAGGCGTCAGCGATGGCGTCGCGGAGAGCGCCGTTAGCAGCCTGTGAACAAATGGCCGATTTGCAACAACTCGACTTCTTCCTGCTGCGTTACGCGGGAGACACCACCAAGGGCGAGACCATCAATCTGGGCGTAGTTGCGGTGGCGAGTGACGAAGCAAGCGGCTACTTCGCCGATGTGCGTTTCATCCGCAATTTCAGACGGCTGCACTGCTTCGATCCTCTGGCTGACGTAGAAGAGGTGCAGGCGATCGAGCGTGAGATTCGGCGAGACTTGCAAGATCCGCGGAAGCGTGCCGAGCTGGTCAAACGCTTGAACGACTCCTGGTCGAACATGATCCGATTTGATCGCCTGCAGGGGTGCTTGACGGAGTCTCCCGCGCTAGAAATGGAGCGGCTGAGCGCGATTTATCTGGAAACTCCTGCACGGACCGAAAAGCGTGAAGTTACCGGGCGGCAGCAGATTCTGAACTTGATGCGCAACCAACTGCGGGAGGCAGGTGTACTGGGGTTCATGTTGACGGATTTCAGCGTAGCGGAATTTACGAAACCGGGCGACCCGCTAAGACTGGACTTCGGGTACCCAGCTGGCAATAACTTGAAGTTCCTGCATGCAGTCTCTCTCCATCAAAGAGTTGAAGGCGGAACGATCCTGGCGGCACGCTTTCCACAAATCGGAGCCAGCATGCAGGTGAAGCGCGGCGTTAAGGCCTGGCTTACAGCGATCGTGGATGACAATCTTGACCGGGGCCGCGACGAGGTCGCCTTCACGCTGGAGATGATGCGGGAGAACGGAATCGTGGTCGAGCCAGCTGCAGAAATGCCGCGGATTGCGCAGGGGATCAGGTTAGAACTGAAGGCGTAAGCCACAACTGTCATCTTGAGCGAAGCGAAGGACCTATGTACTTGGTTCCGACGAAAACGTATTTCGTTTACGTCATGAGCAACCGTTCAAAAAACGCTGTACACCGGCGTGACCAACAGCCTGATGCGTCGCGTTGCGCAGCACAAGCGCGGCGAGGCTTCCACGTTCACTCGAAAATACAAGCTGGACCGACTGGTCTATTACGAGCGATTCGAAGATGTGCATCACGCGATCGGTCGTGAAAAGGAAATCAAAGGTTGGCTTCGGATAAAGAAAATTGCGCTGATTGTGTCGGCCAATCCGGCTTGGAAGGACTTGAGTGCAGGCTGGTACGAGCGGCATCAGTTCTAACCGAAAAGTGCATAGGTCCTTCGTCGGCTAAAGCCGCCTCAGGATGACAGGGTGTGAAATTTCGAAGCTAGAAGCTGTAAAAGGTTCCTTCCAAACAGATGATTTTTCTCACTCCGAAAGAGCGGATGATTCTAGCGCTGTGGTCAGCAAATACTGCGCTGTTGGTCTATGCGAACTGGCGTGATGGCAAGAACGACCGCTTGACTGATCAGGATAGGAAGTTGGGCAAACGAGCTTTCGTAACGGTGCTAGTCGGCTATGTGCTGCTTGTGGCAGGACCAATTGCATCCAACCTCTCAGGATCTTTTGAGAAAAGTTGGACAGTATTCCTTTTGCTGACGTTAGTACCTTGGCTAATTGCTTTTGTCTGTGCCCTCGCGGGCTTAGCTATCGGAATGTGTTCTAAAGGCTGGAATCGGATTGCCGCCATCGTATCCAGCACGGTCATGATCGGATTCATGGCTTGGGTTTGTCTCCGCGGTCGTTTCTAACAGCTAAATTTCTGTTTCTCATAAAACCATGAACATTACAAATACGTTGCGCGGCGCAATGCGCCGGATTGCGGGAGTGTCTTTCCTGAACAAAGTGGCATCCAGCGAAAGCCTGGTTGCCGGTGCATCTTCGGCGAAGCTGGACGGTAAGCGCCGGACGGTGCCACTCCCGTCCATTCTCAACACCTATGGGCCGCGGGCGGACGCGATGCCTAAGCCCACGCCCATGAACTTGCGCCGTTTTTCGGAGACGCCGGTGGCGCGGCGGGCGATCAACACTATAAAGGATAGGATCGCCGGCATGCGCTGGCGGGTGCAGCCCAAGCCCGGAGCTCCGGCGCTGCCGGATGCGGATGAGCGCAGTCAAGTTCTCACGCGCAACTTCGATACGCCGAATCCCGACGACTCGTTCCGCTCGCTCTCCGAACAAGTGCTTGAGGACTTGATCGTCGGCGGCTTTGGCGCGATGGAAGTGGAAACGACTGGCGATCCTGATCATCCACTGGCGTTGTTCCCGGTTGATGGCGCAACCATTCGCATGCGCGCTGACTGGGACGGGATGGGAAGCTCGGTGCGTTACGAGCAGGCCACAGGAAAGAGCGGCCCCAACGCAAACATTCTCCTGACCGACGATGAACTGATCTATATGCGGCTCAATCCGCGGAGCTTCACCCCGTTTGGGCTGGGGCGAGTGGAAGTTGCATTCGAAGTCATTAATTCGTTTTTGGGCGCGAATCGCTATGCCGGGCGCCTGGCGTCGAACTCGGTCGTGGAGTACGCGTTGTGGTTGCAGGGCACAACTCCGGAGCAGCACGAACGCCTGATCCGCTGGTGGCAGGATGAGATCGAGGGAACCGGTCGCGTCCCGATCATTTCGGTCGAGAACAAGCCGGAAGTGCTGCGATTCGGCGGTGGGACGGATGCCGACCTGCGGTTGCAATGGCAGGAATTCTTGTTGCGCATTATTGCGGACGCATTCGATCTGCCTCCGCAGTCGTTGGGACTCGAGCGCGACGTGAACCGATCCACCGCCGCCGAGATGGCTGACGCAGCCTTCCGGCAGGCGATTGTTCCCACGGCGCGGCTGTTTGCCGAATATCTGACCCGAGGCGCTATCGCCAAAAAACTGGGCTGGGACGATCTGGAGTTTGTCTTCACTGACGTTGATTCCTCGGGCGACGCGATGGAAGAAGCACAAATCCAGCAAATCCTGATTCAGACAGGTGTGCTGACGGTGAATGAGGTCAGACGAATGCGGGGACTGGCGGCACTGTAGCACTCAGCAGTCAGCAGTCAGCAATCAGCATTCAGCATTCAGGCAAAGCAAAACATTCTTAGAACTGTCATTCCGAACTGCTTCAGCAGTGAAGAATCCGCAGATAAGGCTTAAATGCAGATTGTTCTTAATGCATTTAGCTATTGTCAGGCGCAAATCTCTGGCTTGAGTCAGAAGCTAAGAGCTAAAAGCTAGGAGCTAAAAGCTACATATGAATCTCGAATCCATGGCAATTGAACTACCTGCGTTTCACGGGCATCCGAACCGGGAACCATTTCGCGGCGTGCTCACACTGGTGGATACGCCTTCGGATAAAGCGCCCGCAGGATCTCGCGGTCATCGCGTGGTGCTCACACGCGTGGCGGCCGAGCGGGCATTGCCGTCGCTCCTGGGCATGGCGCTCGACTATTCGCCGGCACTCGATCGCCACGATGCGCGCCGCAAAGTTGGCGTCATCACAAGGGCAGAAATTGTCGGCAAGACGATTGACTTGGGCGGATATCTATTCGCGAAAGACTTTCCGGAAATAGTCCGGCAGATCGAGATCGGATCGATTCAGGCCAGTGCCGGCAGGAACAGGCGTCCGGAGAATCCGCTGGGAATGTCGTATGAGATTTCGGACGCGAGTGTCGCCGATGTGCGCGCGAAAATCTGGATGCTCACGCGTGTGACCTTCACCGGGGCAGCCATTCTGCGCCGGGACAAGGCCGCCTATCGAAATACGTGGATTGAGATGGAATAGCACAGCTGTCAGCCATCAGTCGTCAGCCATCAGGAAAAACAACTCTTCAATTGGATGTCATTCCGAACCGCTTCAGCGGTGAGGAATCTGTCGTTGGCCCCAAATGCAGATTCCTCGGACCTAAAGGTCCTCGGAATGACAATTTTATTAGGGAGCTTTCCTGATGGCTGACGGCTGATGGCGGAGAGCTAAAGGAGACCCATGGAACAAAACGAAATGATCGATCAACTGGCTGCAGCTGCCGACCGACTGGCGAATGCAGCTGAAACTCTGGACCGCGTCCTGGGCAAATTGGACGCACAACAAGAAGCATTGAACGCGAAGGTTGACCGCATTGTTGCGGCCGTAGAGGAACAGGAGACCGAAACCGGCGACGCAGGCTCGCGCGAACTGGAGCACAGAGTCGCTGAACTTGAAAAGGCGAACACCGACCTTAAGGCACAAGCGGCGCGGCTCACCCGCAAAACCCTGTCGCCGTTTGTTTCCGCATTGCTGAGCAAATATGGCGGTGATTCAGAAGAGAAGTTAGACGGCGCCGCCCTTGACAAGACGCTGCAAACGTTGAGCGTCGAGCAACGCATCGCCGTGAAAGCGGAGATGGCGCGGGCAGGAATGATCGAGTAGTAACGGCTCTCGGCTATCAGCTGTCAGCCATCAGCAAACAAAACGAGGTCAGGAGTGAGGCGAACGCCGGAAGCCTTGGCGAACGGCGTCGGTAGTGCCAACAAGTGCATAGGTCCTTCGCTTCGCTCAGGATGACACGGGTTGGGAAGTTTTGCTGATGGCTGATGGCTGACAGCTTTTTCAAATCTTTCTCCAGGAGAAAACATGAAAGCACAATTTATCGACCTGCACGCGGCCGCGGACTTCCTTGGGCCGGGTGCAGTTGAAGTCAACCGGTATCAGACGGAAATCACCGACATCGTGCGCCGGCGCGGAGCTTTCGGACAACGCATCAAGCAGGTCCCAGCTACCGGCCATCCTTCACGCTTCTTCGAAGAGCTCGCGATTCCTCAACCAACTGCGGCGCAGGCATTTGTGGATCCGCGAAACATCGTGCCGACAGTGCAGTCGCCGAACCGCGCGGAACGCAGCGTGCCGTTAAAAGCGCTGGTTTCGCAGATCAACTACAACCTCTTCGATCTTGAGGTCGGCAGCCAGCAGAGTCAGTTTGCGTACCTGCAGGCGAAGGACCTCACCGATGCGGTGGACGGCATCATGCACACGCACGATGTCTCGCTGTGGAACGGCACGGACACATCGCTGTCCACCCCGACCACGATGCAGTATTTCGGCGCCATCGGACAGATCGAAGCCGGGGGCAACACTACGACGATCGGGGCCTCGGCGAGCATCGTTGACGGGTTGAAGTCCACCGTCGCACAGATGGTGGCGAACTCGTCCTTCGCTGTCCGGCCGACCGCAATCTATGCCAGCCCGGTATTGCTCGACCTTATCGACCGTGAGATGAAGGCGGAATACAACGTGGTGCTGAACACGGTCGAAATTACGGCCGGATTCAGCGTGAAAGCGCTGAGCACGCAAGCCGGTGATCTACCTCTCATTCCCGAGTGGGCGATCGGCTATACCGGCACGCCGGGCAGCGGCACGGCAGTGTTGCCCGCGTACATCGTGACCGAAGACCTGATCGAGTACCACTGGCTCACTGATCCCAATCCGCGCGTTTTCCAGCTCGGGCTGCCGGGATCGCTGGCTTCACAAAATGTGGTCGTGAAGTTCGGCGGCGTAGTGGTAAAAGGCGCTTCCTACGCGCACTACGAAGTGAAAGTGGATAGATAAAAAAACGTCGTCGGTCGTCGGCAAACCCCTGTTCTGCTGTCATTCTGAGCGGAGAGAAAGACCTATGCACTTGGCGTGAAACGAAGATGCATAGGCCTTTCGTCGGGGATTTGCTTTGGATCGCAAGGCAAAATCTTTTCCTCAGGATCACAGAATTGTTGGGTGGCGATCAGATCCGTTGCGATTGACCCACCGAGAACCGGCAGCCGAGAGCCGACGACAGTTGTTTCCCGAGCTAATAGCTAAAAGCTAGGAGCTGTACTTTTATGAACTATCTCTCTCCATCGGAATACGAGCTATACGGAATTGACCCGACAACCGAGCTTGCTCTGGTCGGATCGGCGTCGTCGCTTATTGACGCACACTGCAGGCGCGCAACGCTCACGATCGCGCAATACGACGAGCGCGTTCGCATGATGCCGGACCGCAACACGATTCTTCTCACATATCTACCGCTGGCCCCGTTGCCGCCCGCTACTTCGCCGATTGTCTCGGGACGCGGACGTTACACGATCCCACGCCGGGGCGAGTGGCCATTCGACGATCTGCGACTTGATGTTGCGTTGATGTTCGGATTGCCCGGGACCTGGACCGACGTTGATCCAGCGTCGGTGGATTTCGATTCCTCGACCGGAGAACTCACGCTTCCCTTAAACATTGTCGGACTGTGGTTCAGCGAAGTGGAATTGGTCTACACCGCAGGTTTCAGCGTTATTCCCGATGCGGTGAAGTACGCGTGCGCGCAGATTGTGCGAAACGCCCAGGCTACTCCGGCGGTGAACGTCAAGGTCGGCCGCGTGGACCGCATGCGCATGGATTATTTTGCGCCTGACCTGCTGGACGCCACCGTTCGCTCATTGCTCGCGCCCTTCGTTGCGCAGAAGACGAGATGACTATGGCCATCGCAGGAACAGCAGTGATGCGTGCCGCCGATGCCATGCTGCGCGCGCTGGGTGGAGATCAAATCGCGCTGGTGCTCCCGCTTCCGGCTCCCGCGACTGATCCCGGTTCGCAACTCGGCTTGTCCGATCCTGGTATGCAGCAGGTGTTCATTTCTCCAGTCATCGTGCGAAATTTGCCGGCGCCGAGTACCGGGCCACGCTTGCGATTGGAATTTCTCCTATCCGCGTCGGCAGTTGCCAATGCGGTGGATGCGCAAGGAGCCGGGTCGCCAGAGACCTTGTTCGACTCCGCGCTGGGAATTCAGTACCAGGCGGATTTGTTCCACATCGAAAGCATGACTACCGACTACTTCGCGGGGACCGCGTATCTGTATCACGTGATAGCGGTGGAGTGAAAGCAGCATTTGGCTATTAGCTCTTAGCTATTAGCTGAATCCCGTCCACAATTGCGTAACTGACACCAAAGACGCCAAAGACATCCGGTGAAGCTGACATGCCAGCACACCATCGGACAGCTAAGAGCTAGTAGCTAAGAGCTTCCTTATGCAATTCACCAAAGATACTTTTTACATCGCTCTACGTGACCGCCTTGCGATAGTGAATCCCTCGCGTGTGATCACACTGAATGGGACCAATCGTCCCGCGGTGGTGGTCGCGGAAAATGAACTGGTTGTCCCGGTCAAGCCGCTGCCAGATGCCTTCTACCTCGAATGGGGGATGGCGCAGACTGTGCTGCAGCAGACAGGCGATCACGCGATCTTCTCGCTCGACTGCGTGATTTCTTATCACACATTCGGAACAGTCGAGTCTGGCGTAGATCGCGGCCGCTCGCTGGCAGCGCTCGACACCGAATTGCTAAGCATCACTCAGCCGGGCAGCGCGCCGAAGTGTGATTACACGCAAACACCGGCAGCGAATCTGGGCACCAGTATCGTGTGGAGCACCCCGCAGCTGGGCAAGGTCGTGGGAAGTGAAGCGCCACGCCAGGAAGGCTTGCCGCGCGGAACCTCGGGAATACGGCTGGAGCGGACCGCCAGCGTAAAGATCTTTTTCTTTCCAGAAGTGAATTTTTGAGCACTCAGCAGTCAGCAATCAGCAGTCAGCAGTCAGCGTTCAGCCTCGATCTCAAAAGTCAGAAGTAAGAATGCAGAAGGAAGAAATAAAACGTGCTTACATTCTGCATTCTTACTTCTAAATTCTGCATTCGTGTTTCTGGGCCGTGTGCTGAATGCTGAGTGCTAACTGCTGATTGCTTTTTTAAGGCCACCAACTATGACAAGCTTTGCCGTTCGTCCCGCAATGGTGCCGGTGAGCCGGCGGGTTCGCGCCTACTTCGCGCCGGTAAACCGCTCCAGCGAAACTCCTTCGATCTTCGATCCTGGGAAATATGGCGCGTTCCCTCTCGACTCTCCGCCGGCGCCGTGGGTTGACCTTGGCTGGATTGATCATTTTCAACGCGTCAGCCTGACTCCGACGGAGCCGCTGCGGACGGGAGTGCGTGCTGCCGCGGCTGCGCAATTTCGCGGACCGCTGGATGCGCGAGTCGAATTCGATTTCCGCGAGTGGGGCAAACTGCAGATGGCGCTGGCCGGCGGCTCGGAGCACATGAACGTGCTTGCGTCGGATCCTAGTGCGGCCCTTCAACCGTCGGGAGGAGCAGCGTTGCCCGCGGTGGCTGTACTGCCAGCCTCGTCTGCGACCGAGGTCATCGTCGGCGCGGGTTCAGTGAGCACGTTCTCGGTTGGCGACATCATCGCGGTTGACGCGGATTATCAGCAGCAAACTGGATACGTCGGCTCTGGCATTTCCGCCGCGTACGTAAACAATCCCGCCGATGTGAATCGCGATACCAACTACGTTCGCCGAGTCACATTCAATCTGGGCCGAGTCGCTCAGCTCACAGCGACATCCCTGTTGCTGGCCCAGCCGTTGCTGGGTGGTGCTCCGCAATCGGGCTGGGGCATACAAAAGGTTCTGGCCTTTGTGGACCGCGAGGGCGGTTCGTTCTTTCAGGAGTGGTCGGCACTGTTCATCGCGGAAGAGGACTCCGGTGGCAGAATCTGCTTCCATTATCCGCGGCTGCAACCGGTCTCATCGCTACGTCAGACTGGCACTAATGTGCCTACTCCATTCGAAAAAGAGCAGGCCATCGAGATCGCCAAACCCATCACGACCGTGGCGCTACACGCAGCATTCATCGCCATGCCATACGCCGACGTCAACGATGGACAGCTTGCAGTCTGCTATCGCAGCTATTTTCCTACTGCTATGGCGGCGTTGTACTGAGTTTCCGTGCAATGCACCGCAGCAAGATACGAGGTTTCCTGTTTTAGTACTAAGTGATCTGGGTCCCTGACCCGGATGAAATCTGAGAGATTTTCCCATACATGAAACTTCAGATCGACAATCTCGATGGCCTTGGTTTGCGTGACTACACGGCCGTGATTGACGCTGCCCATACCCCGCGAGTCACGCGGAAACTCAACCAACCCTCCGAACTGCGATTCAGTTTATTGCTGGGCACCGACCTGGTCGCACCTCGCCGAGGCTCGCGAGTGCTGCTGGGGCGGACCAATGGCCAGGATGTTTTTACCGGGTACGTCACGGCAGACCCCGAATACGAGTTTCTCGGGTGGGGGCAGCAAGGCCCGCTCTACCGCCTCACTATTGTTGCGCGGAGTGACGACGTCCTGTTCGACGAGAAGCGCCTTCCGGCGCGAAGCCCTTTCGTGGCCCGGAGCGCGGGTGACGCGCTCCAGCAGTTGACGCAGGAGGTCATCGGAGGCGCCTTTGACACCAGCGCTGTTCAGGACCTCGACGTGCTGCCGGCTTACGCCCCCGATCCGCAACTCTCCTGGTCGAAACACGCTGCAGCAATCGCCAGGCGAGCGCGGGCCAGCTTCCGCGTGGCGAATGGCGCGATGAGCTTTGCTCCTCTTGGATCCGCAACATATCCGCTTGACGAATCGGATCCCGGTTTCTCGCCACAGGGTCTCTCACTGCAGCCAGTGAATTCCGTCGTTAACGACGTCACGGTAGTGGGAGATATTGAACCGCAGGATTTCGTCCGGGATTATTTTGTCGGCGATGGACTCACCAGCAGGTTTTACCTTTCGCAGACTCCTTACACCAAATACAGCACGATCATTTTTGGCGATGAATACGGGGGCGCCACGCTGGATCCGACCCGCTGGAGCGTGGTTGACCCGGGTGGAGTTGTAGGCGTTGCCAGCGGGAAGCTGCAGATTGCAGGCGGGAACGGCAGCGACGGCGCAACCACGGTGAATTTCGTCGAGAATGTTGAACTGGGCGCGGCTTGGATATTGCAGCACGGCGATGTTGTCTTTAACGCGGTTTCCTCCGGCATCCTCGGCGGATTGTATCTGGGCCCGGTATCGCAGGCGAATTGCCTGGCTGGATTTCAGATAACGCCTTCTGGTACAGCCTCACAGATCCAAGCGCTTGTGAGCGGCGTGGCCACGGGCGCGGCAATGGCGACGGTCGCCAGTCATCATTACCTGCTCACGACGCGAATCTACTCGCAAGAGATTTATCGCCTGCAGCAAACTTTTCATGGCGCTGCGTATCCGGCGGGTGGTGGGGCCGGCGGAGCGCAGGTTAGTGCGAATGTGCGACTGGTGCTGGAGGTGCATGACGTAGATCCGGCGAATCCGGCGACCATGGTTACAGCCTCAACGGTGTTGTATGACGGCGTCATCTCGAACGCGCCCGGTTTTTGCACATATTCATTGGTAAACTCGCCGGCCTTGCAGTGTTCAATCGCCTTTACTCGAATGATCCAGGCGCAGGACACGGAAGTTCGCAGCGCACTTCCTGGCGAAAGCTATCGCACGCGGCTGGTCGGTCCGCTCTCTTCGGGTGGCGAATGCAATATCTATTCCGGGCCCAGCCTGACCTTTTTCAGCCAGCATGTTCCAGCGCTGAACGAGCTAATTGAAGTTCGTTACCGGGGTCGCGGAAGGGCCATGGCGCGAGTGACAAATCCAGCGAGCATCGCCGCCGAGCAACGTGGAATTGATGATGGGGTGCGGGCCGCGGTTCGTCATGTCAAACTTCCGCCGGCCCGCACCAGCGCGGATTGCGAAAATGCCGCGCTTGTAATCGTCACCGACAGTACAGCGACCGGTTGCACCGGCAAATACCAGACCTGGAGCGATTTCCTTCCGGGTGGCGCGCTGGACATTTTTCCCGGCGACGCTCTCAGCGTGAATGTGGCTTCGCGCCATGCTGCCTTTCAGGCCATCGTGAAGGGAGTGGCAATAACGGCGAATGATCTTGCTGGCGAGCATTGCCTTTACGACATTCAGTTTGAGCACGCCGTCTCAGAAGACGTGGCGTTCGAGTTCGACGCACAAACGATTACCACTTTCGAGACCAACTCCCAGCTGATGACTGCGTTTCTGGATCTGCCGCTGATTCCGAGCGATCGAGTTGGAGCAACAACGCTGCCACCGCTCACCAATGCGGCAATTACAGACATTAGTTCCACCACGGCCAGCCTGGACGCTGGTATAGCGCCCATCACCGGAGGCGGCGGGATCGAAGTGCGATGGAGCGACTTCGGTTGGGGACCGAACAACGATCAGAACCTGGCGGGACGATTCACCACCCAGACTTTCACTCTACCGCGCCTCGCCAAAGCTCAGGACTACTACCTGCGCCAGTACGACGGTTCGACGCCGCCCAAGTACTCGCGATTTTCCGCCGCGCTGCACATCGATTATCCGTATTGAGATTTTTATGATCAATCGAACTGAAGAAGGTCACATTTCCGAATCCACCGGGCGCGCTCTGGTTGTGCGCGTGGCCGACAATGACTTCCAGCGCGAGGTATTGGAGAAACTCGCACGTCTTGAAGCCAAGATGGACATGCTCGTGGGTGGAGCGCAGCCTGGCCGCATGAAACTCGCAGAAGATCGCATCAGCCTGTTAGAAAAAAATGACATACGAAGAAGTGTTTACGATCGCCTGATCAACGCCGCCGTTGCTACTGCGATCAGCGCATTTGTTGCGTTGCACGGCCTGTGGTGGAGATGAACAAACTCATAAGCATTCGTGAACTCTGGACGATTTTCAGGCATCCGCGCGGCTTCACCAGCGTTGATGCAAATGCAGTGCAATCAAAATAAGGAGGGGAACGTGGACATCTTATCTAAGATTCTTCAGGGACTTTCATTTGTGCCGAATGTGGTAAACGGGATAGAAGGACTGTTCGGCAACCGGCCGGGCGCAGAGAAGCGCAACGCTGCCTTGTCATTTCTAGAAGCCACGCTTTCGATGAGCGAAGCGCTGGGAAATCGTCAGATTACCGATGAAGCAAAATTCCGCGAAGGTCTGGGCAAGCTGGTCGACGGCGCGGTCGAGTGCTTGAATGCGTCAGCGTGGGCGCAACGGGAGAGCGCGGGGGCCGCGAAATAGAGCTGCATCACTTTTTGGGAACGCCAAGCCGCTGCTTTCAACTAGCGACTCGCCTTAATCCCTCAAGCACCCGATCCACTTCCTCTTCGGTGTTGTAGTGGACGAAGCCGATACGCAGGAACCCGCCGTCCGGCTCGACGCCAAGACGCTCGGTCAGATTGAGCGCGTAGTAGTTGCCGTCCCAAGTGAAGATTCCCTGGTCTCCGAGTTTGGTTGCGACCGCGAGTGGAGTGTGTCCGGGAATTCTCACTGCAAAAGTGGGGCATCGGAAATCGATGCGTGCGGGATCGGCGATTCCGTACAGACGCAAGCCGGGGATTTCCGCGAGGCCGCTGAGCATGCGGTGCATAAGGCCGCGCTCATGCGCACGAATCGCCCGGTACGCTGAGCAGATTGCTTGGCGACGACCGGGCGAACCGCCAACATTCCCTGGGAGGTTCGGGTCCGGAGCCGAGCTTCGCTCGGCCGGACGGGCGAGGGCGCCCGTTCCCACATCGGCAACCGTCTCTCTATGGCCAACCCTTTGCACGTCGCCGTAGCTTCGCCTGCCGAGTTCTGCTAAATACTCAACACACGCATTTATTCCGGTAATGCACTCATGATTCAGTGTTCCCCACTCCCAGCGTTGCGGCACGGCATTGGTGTTGGCGCGCAGCTTGTAAGGGTGCAATCTGGCCAGATGCTCGCGTTTGCCACAAAGCACGCCCATATGCGGCCCAAAGAATTTGTAGGTTGAGCAAGCGAGGAAATCGCAATCGAGATCCCGAACGTCAATTGGCCCGTGCGGCGCATAATGCACTGCGTCGATAAAGGCCATTGCTCCGGCCTCGTGCGCCAACCGCACAATCGTCTTCACATCATTGATCGTGCCGACTGCATTCGACGCGTATCCCGCAGCCACGACTCTGGTGCGCGGGGTGATCTTGCGCGCAAGGTCGTCCATATCAAGCGTGCAGTGTTCTTCGTGAATATCCGCAATTTGAACTTTCACGCCACGTTCTTCAAGCGCTCGCCAAGGAGAAATATTGGCGTCGTGGTCGAGATGCGTGAGCACAATCTCGTCACCCGGGCCAAGTTCGCGTCCGATGGCGCGGCTGATCGCGTAGGTCAACGAAGTCATATTGGGACCGAAGATGATTTCCTCCGAGTTACAGCCGACAAAGTCGGCCATAGCGGCGCGTGCGTCGGCGATCATTTGATCCGTGCGGCGACTGGTGGCATAAGCCCCGGCAGTGTTCGCATTGCTGGTGCGCAGATATTCCGAAATCGCATCAATCACGCGCTGCGGGACTTGGGTTCCGCCGGGTCCGTCGAGAAACGCTGCGTGTCGGCCATTCACTTCGAGCGATAGTGATGGAAACTGGCTCCGTACCCAGGAGAGATCAAGGTGCGAGGTCGGTGCGGCTTCAAGGGTTGAGTGGGGCATGGCGATGAGTATTAGCGTACAGCAAGCTTAACCACAGAGCACACAGAGGAGCACGGAGGCATTCACTGAGGTTTGGCGGTACGGAAATAACTGATTCAAATAAATAGGCTGGCTCGCGATTTCAGCGCATCACCGAGAAAAGTCGCGACGCCGCCGCACTCGAGGCCGCCCATGAGTTCGGATTCTTTAATCCCCATCACGTCGCGGGACATCTCGCAAGCAATCATGCGGACCCCCATCTCTTTAGCAAGGGAGATAAGGTCTTCCAGCGAAGTCACGTTTTTTTCTTTCATCATGGAGCGTAGCATCTTGGCCCCCACGCCGAAATAATTCATTTTGGAAACGGGAAGGCCCTGGCTCGATCCTGGAGACATCATGGCCATCATCTTCTGAAAGAGAGTTTTTCCTTCGAACTCGGTCCGTTTCTTGAGCGCGCCCAGCCCCCAAAATGTGAAGAACATGCTGACCTGCTGCCCCATGGCCGCTGCGCCAGTTGCGACGATGAAGGCCGCCAGGACACGATCAAGATCGCCCGAGAACACGATGATGGTGACGCGGTCTTC
>Ga0209580_10000362_pt1 | contig 25971 bp, 13 predicted proteins | sample Coa_R1_5_FD_187153 | JGI IMG/M metagenome (GOLD analysis project Ga0209580, IMG submission 187153) | Surface soil microbial communities from Centralia Pennsylvania, which are recovering from an underground coalmine fire - Coalmine... | ecosystem: Environmental > Terrestrial > Soil >... | reverse complement strand
GAGTGCCAGCGGCATCGCATGGAACCATGTCAGTGGCCGTTCGCCGATGGCCCACCTGCCGGAAACGGTCGGCGCGGGCTGCGCCTTTGTTGATTACGACAATGACGGGTGGATGGACATTTACCTGGTAAACAGCGGGCCCTGCGATTTTTACGAGCCATCTCCTCCGTTGCGCAATGCCCTTTACCACAACAATCGCGATGGCACGTTTACTGATGTAACGCAAAAAGCCGGTGTACCGGGAAATGCGTATGGCATGGGAGTCGCGGCCGGCGACTATGATGGAGACGGCTTTCCGGATTTGTACGTCACGCAGTATCCCCACAGCATCCTCTATCACAACAATGGAGACGGGACCTTCACGGACGTGACGGCCAAAGCTGGAGTCGCAGCACCCGGATGGGCGACCAGTGCGGTATGGTTCGACTATGACAACGATGGACGGCTTGATCTGTTCGTGTGCCGGTTTGTCGACTACAGCAAGACCAAGCTGAAGTTCTGCGGCGACCTGATCACGGGAGAGCGTCACTACTGCATTCCGAGCATCTACGATCCGATGCCATGCTGGTTATTTCATAACAATGGAGACGGCACATTCACCGACGTAAGTAGAGAGTCAGGGATTATACAGTCGCGCGCCAAGGCCTGGGGAGTTGTGGCGGCCGATCTGAACAATGATGGACGAATGGATTTGTACGTGACCAACGACACCGTGCCGAATTTTCTCTTCGCCAACCGTGGCAAGGGACGATTTGAAGAGATCGGAATGCTTGCAGGCGTGGGCGTCAGCAGCTTTGGCAAGGCGCGCTCGGGTATGGGAGTCGACGCGGCGGACTATGATCAGGATGGCTGGATCGACCTGTTCGAAGCCAATGTCGATCAGGAGATGTATTCGCTCTACCACAACGATAAGGACGAAGTGTTCAGCGATGTCTCCAATCCCAACGGAATCGGGGTGGCTACACGGCTTATGAGTGGATGGGGTTTAAAGTTTCTTGATTACGACAATGACGGCGACCTTGACTTGCTGCTTTGCAACGGTCATCCCGATGATACGGTCGAAAAGAGAATCGAAGGGGTGAAGTTCCGGGAGCCGATGCTGCTGTTTCGCAACACGGGCAAGGGATTTCAGAACGTCAGCCAACAGAGCGGCACAGCTTTTTCGAAGCCACTCGCGGCTCGCGGCCTGACCATCGGAGACTTCGATAATGATGGTGCAGTGGATTTGTTGATCTCCCAGAACAACGGAGCGCCAATTCTCCTGCGGAACCGGGCGGGACGTGAGAATCACTGGTTGGGGGTTCGTTTGGTGGGAACGAAATCGAACATCGACGCAATCGGTGCGAAGATTACATACCAGGCGGGAGACTTGCTGCGACATAAGTTCAAGGTGGGTGGTGGAAGCTATCTATCATCCCACGACCCGCGAATGGTACTTGGATTGGCTAAGCGAACGAAGATCGATTGGCTCGAAGTAGAGTGGCCGCAGCCGAGTGGGAAGAAAGAACGGGTTAGTGATCTGCCGATCGACAGATACGTCACGATCGTGGAAGGAGAGGGCAAGTGGAAGTAGGCTGGTAGGGGGAAACGTGGCGATGAGCATCGTGCAAGCGAGTTGGTGGAAACTCGTGGTCGTGATGGGCCTTGTGCCATGTTGTCCCGGCCGTGGTCAGGTCCCATCAAGGCGGCCTGTTTCCGGACCAGATCGCGCGAATCAATCCATTGACCAGAACGCCTCCTCGACGTCGCCGCAGTCTGAGACTGCGCAGGCGAGAGATGACTTGGAGCGTGGAACAGCTCTCACGAGGCAAGGGCGATTCAAGGAAGCGATCCCACATCTGCTGGGAGCTCGGGAACGCGTGAGGAATGAGTACGCTCTCGAATTCAACCTCAGCTTGTGCTATGTCGGAGTGGGTGAGTACAAGAACGCGCTTGAGGTTCTAAACGGACTGCGGCAACAAGGGTATGAGAATGCTGACGTCGAAGATCTGCTGGCGCAGGCGTATATCGGCAATGACAACCGTAGCAATGCTCTGGCCGCGCTTGAACGTGGCGCCGCGATTTCCCCGCAGAATGAAAAACTTTTTACTTTTGTCGCGGATGCCTGTACGGACAATCAGGATTTTGAACTCGGCTTGAAAGTAGTCGAGATCGGGTTGCGCAATCTTCCGCAGTCGGCGCGGTTGCACTACGAGAGAGGAAAATTCCTGACGCAACTGGATCAGTTCGACCGCGCCCGGAACGATCTTGAATTAGCCAGCAAGCTCGGGCAGGGTAGCGAGATTGGATATCTGGCTGCAGCGTACGAGAATCTGCTCGGCGGCAATATTCCTGAGGCCATTCGAATTGCTCGGGAGGGCAGGAAGCAAGGAATTCAGAATCCAGCGCTACTCGTGATTCTCGGGAACGCGTTGCTGCGCTCCGGGACTGTACCTGGCCAGCCGGAATTCGCCGAGGCGCAGGATGCGCTGGAGACGTCAGTCGCGCAGTATCCGAATGATCCTGCGTCGCAAATTGCGCTCGGCCAGGTCTATCTGCTGGGCGGTCGCCTTGACGATGCCATTGCGCATCTGGAGACAGCGCGGCAGATGAGACCCGATCAGCCATCGATCTACGCGAGTCTGGCCAAGGCGTATCAGCGCAAGGGAGATGCCCAACGCGCGCAGGAAGCGCTCGCGAAGCTGGAGAGTTTGAATCAGGCGCAAGCGGAGCGAATCCGGTCGGCGCCGGGCGACCGAAAGATGAGTTACGGCGGGAACTCTTCACCCTCCCCGCAGTGAAAGAGTTTTGGTTTGCGTCTTTGCCGCGAAGGACCTCGAGCTTGCTCGCGCGGCCGGTGGTGCCGGCGAGTTGCAGAGGTCCTTCGCCGCAAAAGCCGCGGCTCAGGATGACATTGTCATGGTCATGGATACGGTAATAACAAAAGAGCTCTATCGAGAAACAGTGATGCGCGGGAATGGACGTTCTACAATCCCGGCTCCCTCTTTCACCGCAATGATCTGATCAACTTTGATGTTGGCGAGCTTGGTTACGCTGCCGCTGGGCCAGACAATCTCAATCGAATCTACCGATGAACGCTGGCCCAACCCGAAATGCAGCCGCGGATCCTGCGCGGACTGGTAGCTCATGCCGCCCTTTCTCTGGTCATAGAGAACAAGATCTCCCGCTGTGACCTTGACGCGTGCGCCCACGCCGTCGCGGTTCGACTTGGTTCCGATCAGGGAGATTTCCAGCCAGTGGTTTGCATTTCCCCCATCATTTCGGAGAAGTTGCGGGGCTTGTCCGCAATTGTTGATCAGGATGTCCAGGTCGCCGTCGTTGTCGAAGTCGCCAACGGCCGCGCCGCGGCTTACGCGAGGCAGTCGAAAGTCCGGCCCAAGCTGGTCACTGACGTTCTCGAAGATGCCGCGGCCCGTGTTGCGGAACATCATCTTAGGCTCGGCATATTTGGTGTCGGCGTGGTAGCGCTCGATGTTATCGAGCACGTGGCCGTTTGCTAGGAAGAGATCCCGCCAGCCGTCGTTGTCGTAATCCATGAAGCGCGCCCCGAAGGTGCTCATGTGATACGTCGAGTACGAGAGCTTCGAGCGCAGAGTCGCGTCTTCAAATGTCTGGTCACCCATGTTCTGGTACACGCGCGCGAGTTGCATATCCAAATGGCCTACGATGAGATCCAGTCGCCCGCTTCCCGTGGTGTCGGCGGCGTCGGTGCCCATGCCGGCCTCGAACTGGCCGTCGGCGCTGACCGCGACGCCGGCCGGATATCCCACTTCGCGAAAAGTCCCATCCCGATTGTTGTGAAAGAGGAAGTTGGGCATGTGGTCGTTGGCGATGAAAATGTCCTGCCAGCCGTCGTTGTCGTAGTCGAACGTCACCACTCCGAGGCCATTCCCGCCCTTTAATCCGACTCCAGAGGACTTGCTGACGTCGGTGAAGGTACCGTCCCCGTTGTTGTGGTAAAGAGTCGGAAGCTGGCCGTGAAAATCATCCGGATGGCAGTAGCTGCGCATGCCGGGGCCGCGGTCGCCGCAATAGAAGTTGCGCTCGGGGGACCAGTCGACATAGTTGGCGATGATGAGGTCGAGTTTGCCGTCGTTGTCGTAGTCGAACCAGGCTGCGCTCGACGCCCATAATCCCGAGTTCTGCACTCCCGCTCGAGCCGTCACATCGGTGAACGTGCCGTCTCCGTTGTTGTGGTAAAGAATGCAGCGGCCATAACCGAGCACCAACAGATCGGGAAAGCCGTCGTTGTCGTAGTCGCCGACAGCGACGCCCATTCCGAAAAGTCTTTCGGCTCCGACTCCAGCTTTGGCGGTGACGTCGGTGAAGGTGCCGTCGCCATTGTTGCGGTAAAGAGCGTTACGCAGCGGCTGTTGCGGCGCGTATACGCGGGTGGCGGCGCCTTTGACCAAGTAGAGGTCGAGCAGTCCGTTCTGGTCGTAGTCGATCCAGCAACAACCGGAGCCCATGGTCTCGATCAGATACTTCTCCGCAGAGGACGCGTTGTCGTGGCGGAAGATGATGCCTGCCTGTGCCGCGACGTCAAGGAAGGTGACTTGGCCCCGGTTCTCTGGATTGAAGGCGCGGGCAGGCGCGGCGAGCGCTAGCGGGAGATAGCCCATCTGCTTGAGTAGCTCGCGTCTGGAGACGCCGGACGGCTTCACGGGTGCCTTTCGATCGGGGTTCCGGTGGGCATTGTAAGGGCATCCGGACACCAGAGAAACTTTGGGGTTGACAAGCGCTGCGAATAAAGTATACAAAATCCCGCAATTGGGAAAACGTTTGCTGGAGCCCTGTGCGGGGGAGTCTCGGGATTTGCCGGACGTTCTAGTCGCCAGGCATCGTGAGGAGGAATCATGAAGTTCGCCACGAAATCTGCAGCATGTGTCGTGATCGCCCTTGCGGCTTTCCTTGTAATCGGTGTGCCCAGCGTTCAGGCCCAGCATGGCTCTGAGGGCACCGTAACCATTACAGTTCTGGACCCGAGCGGTAGCGTGGTGCAAGGCGCCGATCTGGAACTTCGCGATGTCGCGACCAACAGCATCCGGAGAGCCACTACCCAGGACCAGGGCGTCCACACCTTCCCGAACCTGTCTCTTGGAAAGTACTCGCTCACAGTAAAGAAGGCAGGGTTCCAGTCCCAGGAGTTTACCGACGTCATTGTCGAGGCGGCAAAGACGACCGACATTACAGCGAACTTGAAAGTCGGAGCCATCAGCGAGACCGTTCAAGTGACTGGTGGCACTGCTCCTCTCGTCGAGACGACGACGAATGCGATCGGCACAACGATCGACATGAAGCAGATCGAGGACCTCCCAATTCAGACTCGCGATATTGGGCAATTGTCACAGTTGATTCCTGGATACACAGGTGGTCAGACCAACATTGGCGGAACATGGAACGGCCTTCCTTCGATCGATCAGGGAAACAACATCGACGGAATCGTCGGCAGCTCCAGCCGAATGAAATTCGGAGGGAACTCAGCGCCCGCCGTTACGCCACGGCTCGAAAGCATCGAAGAGATGACGGTCCAGACCGAGCAACTTGATATGAATCAAGGGTTCGGTCAGGCAAGCATGCAAATTAACTTTGTTACCCGCCGCGGCGGCAATGCGTTTCATGGACGCGTGTTCGAGGATTTCAGAAACGCGGCGTTAAACGCCAACAGTTGGAACAACGATGCGCTGACGGCCATCGATCCTTCCAATCCTCAAAAGAAGAATCCAGTGAAGCTCAACGATTTCGGCGGCAGCCTTGGTGGGCCGATCATCAAAAACAGGCTCTTCTTCTTCGGCACCTACGCCGAGCAGAAGCAACCGGGCACCGTGGCTGCGAACAATTGGCTCTTCACGAGTGCGGCCCAGCAAGGAATGTTCACCTATCAGGACACCAATGGTGCGACACAAACGGTTAATCTCTACCAACTGGCGTCGAACGGTGGTGTACCGAGCAATACGAATGTCTTGAGTCCGGCAACGGCGGCAGTGTTCAGTGCATATCCTGGATCGGGATTAGGATCGCTTGCTCCGATCAGCGGAGATCTCAACGTCCAGAGCATCAACTGGCAGGTTCCGAACCCGACTACGTATTACTTCCCAGCCGTGAGAGTGGATTTCACGCCGAACGAAAAAATGAGGTTCAACGTCGCCTGGAACATGACCAAGAACACAACACCTGCGAACCATCCTCCAGATTTTCCAGGATCTGCATGGTCGAAAACGGGCGCTGGCGACACGACTAAGAACTACACTGCGTCGTTTGGCTTTGATTGGACGCTTTCTCCCACCATTGTCAATAACTTTCGCGGCGGTTATCTCTACGACGCCTCGCTGTTCTCGTACAATGCCGCACCTGTCGATCTGAATGTTCCACAAGTAGGATGGAACTACCCCGGGGCTGGTGGTACGCGAGCCACTCAGATGAACGGCACGGTGGACTGGTTGCTGGTGGGAACGTTTTATCCGCTCCTGAATTTCTCTGACACAGTGAGTCTGCAACGCAAGGCTCATACCATGAGCTTTGGCGTGTCCTGGTACCAGGAACAAGATCATTACTACAATGCGGTGCAGGGGTTCCCGGTCGTGAACCTTGGCCTGACGGGATCAGATCCGGCGGTGAATGCGATCTCATCCGCAACAATTCCGAATGCGAGCGGTTCCCAGATCGCGCAGGCGCAGCAACTCTACGCCATCCTCACGGGCAGAATCTCCGGCGTGAACGGAGAATACGCCTACGATCCGGCGACCAAGGGCTACAACAGCACGAGGCTGTTGGGGTACAACCTCGATGAGTTGCAGCGCGCTTGGGCGTTGCATTTCCAGGATTCGTATCGTATCCGGCCGAACTTGACCTTGAACTATGGCCTGCGGTGGGACTTCACCGGTCCCGATCACGATCTTACTGGCGGGTATCACAATGCCGATCCGGCGGCGATCTTTGGCCCCTCGGGGGTCAACAACCTGTTTAATCCTGGAGTTCTTAATGGAGACATGAACCCGCAGATCGCGCAGCGTCCGCGGCCGTTTAATAGCTGGAACGTAAGCCCTCAGCCGTCTTTTGGAGTTGCGTGGAATCCACACGGCGGCGACGGATGGCTTGGAAAAATGTTAGGCGGCGACCGCACCGTGATTCGTGCCGGAGCATCGCTAAAGAGGTTTACCGAGCCACAGCAATATTTCTGGAACCAGGCCTCCGATGGTGGAGCTTTCTTCTACCAGTTCTTCAACCTCTTTGCCAACAATACCGGCAATACCAACAGCTTCGCGCCCGGAAGCTACATTCTCGATACACCCTTTCTCTTCAACAACAACAGTCCATTTCAACTTCCCGCAGGCAAGTCGTACGCGCTGTCGCCGCAGACTTATCTGAAGAGCGAAGCCCTATCGGATTTCACTTTCCTTGGAGGGCCCGGGGCGAATGGCATCGATCCTCACATCAAGCAGCCCTACTCGGAGTCGTGGAACGTGGGCATCCAGCGGCAACTGGGCGAGAACCGGGCGCTGGAGATTCGCTATGTCGGGAATCGGGTTTTGCGCCAGTGGATGTATGAGGACATCAACGAAGTCAACATCTTCCAGTCAGGCGCCTACGGAGTGTTGACCAATGTAAAGGCTGCGCAGGCGAACCTTGCGGCTAACAACTCCAGCGGCAATGCCAACTATGCAGGCTCATTTGCGAATCACGGCTTGGCCGGTCAGCAGGCAACTCCGCTCTTTGATGCTGCCTTCGCCGGAGAGCCAGCTGGCGCAGATGGGAGTCTTGCTGATTACACCGATTTCAACTTCTCAACCATGGTTGCGATGGGAGAGGCAGGATCGATCGGCGGGCGTCTCACTAATAACAACGGAGCTGCACCTTACTTCTGCAACCTGGTTGGAGCTTCATTTGGACCTTGTGCCAACAACTTGAACTACACCGGAGCGGGAGCAGGATTGCCGATCAACTTTCTTCAGGCAAATCCGTTGGCGTCGGGAAACCCGGCGTTGTATCTGGTTGCGGAAGGCTACTCGAACTACAACGGACTTCAGGTGGATTTCCGGCAGCGGCAATGGCACGGCCTGCAGTTCGATGCTAACTACACATGGAGCCACACCCTCGGTCTCACTACTCCTAATAACTGGCAGGGCCAGACCTACACCTTCACTCTGCGCAACATGCGTTTGGGGTATGGCCCGTCTCTCTTTGACATTCGCCACTCGCTCAATATCAACGGCACGTATGATCTTCCCTTTGGCAAAGGAAAGATGTTTGCGAGTAAAGGAGGGGTCGTCGACAGGATCGTGGGTGGCTGGACGGTTGGCTCGATCTTCAATTTCCAGACCGGAACGCCCTTCTTGTTGGGTGGCGGCAGCGGAAACGGAGATCCGTTCACGGCGAGCACGTTTAACAACAATCCCAACGCCGATGGTTTGGGAGACGGCGGGGTTGTGCTGCATGGTGTGACCGTTTCTCAACTGCAGAGTTCCGTCGGAGCTTACACGATTCCCGGAACGACAAGTGTCGCGTTCATCAATCCGAAATACTTTGCGGTTAAGTCAGGTTCCAACACAGGTGGTGGCGCCGACCCGGGTTTCATTACACCGAACGTGACTCCGGGAACGATCGGGCAGCGTGTCTGGCTTTATGGGCCGCGCTTCTGGAACGACGATCTGTCTCTGACGAAACGGTTTGCACTCACAGAAAGGGCGAGCTTTACGTTCCAGGCGGAGATGCTGAACGTCTTCAACCATCCAAACTTCCAGCAAGGGCCGGGGAGCGGGTGTAACTACTACTGCACATCGGCAAACTACCAGTTTCCGTTTGTCCAAGGATCTGGTTTTGGAATTGGTGGAGTCTCACCGAACTACAATGCCGCCTCTCCTAACCAGGGGGCACGCGTCATCGAATTGCGAGCCAACGTAGAATTCTGATTGTCTCGCATGAACACAGCGCCCCTGCCGGCTCTGGGCGAGACCGGCAGGGGCGCTTCTAGCAACTAGCCAGTCCGCTTCAGGGGGCAAAAATTCGTAACCTCCGATCTTGGGTACTTCCGGTCGCGCTGTTGTCGTCTTTTTTTGTGCCTCGCCTGGCGGCGCAAGGGAAGCAAGAGGATTATGAACGGGCGCAGCAGTTTCTTTCGGGAAATCTGCGACACATGCTCTACGTTGCCGACGTAACCCCTCACTGGATGCAGAAGACGAGCCGGTTCTGGTATCGCAAGTCCTCCCCCAGCGGTAATGAATTCATTTTCGTCGACTCGGAGCGGGATGCTACCGGTCCCGCGTTCGACCATGCACGCCTTGCCGCCGCGCTGTCTCACGCGAATAAACAGGAATACTCCCCATCCGACTTGCCTTTTCGAGAGTTTGAGTTCGCGGATGACAGCAAGGCAATCCATTTCACGCTAGACAGCTTGGAGTGGACCTGTTCCCTTGTCAGCTACGAGTGCAAGAGCAATCCGGCTGAGCCAAAACATCCGAATGAAGAACTCTCGCCGAACAAGCGCTGGGCTGCTTTTGTTCGAGACCACAATCTTTTTTTGCGTGACGTCTCCACTGGCACGGAGTTGCAGCTGACGCAGGATGGAGTGAAAGGTTGGGACTACGCCACCCCACTTCCGTCCCTGCGGTTGATGGTGGATCAGGGCACAGAGGATGTGAAGCAGCCCGGCGCGGTGTTCTGGGCGCCGGATTCCTCCAAGCTGGTTACATATCGTATTGATTCGCGAAATTCCGGCCGCTTCACCAGTGTGCAATTTGTTCCGCCGAACCAGCTCCGGCCCAAGGCATTCACCTACGTCTACCCACTGCCGGGTGAGGTGCTGGCCAAGGCGGAGCCAATCATCTTTGATGTTCAGTCGGGCCGGCGGACCGATGTGAAGTCTGCTTCCATCGAGTTGCCGTTTCAGGAGGGGCCCGGGTTTGAGTGGTTTCCCGACAGCAAGAGCTTCTATTACGACCACGACGAGCGCGGATACAAGGCGAAGGAACTTCGTGTGGTAGACGCTTCCACCGGAGAGCAAAGAGTCCTGGTGCGCGAGCAGTCGGATCCGTATGTGGATCCCGGCGAGACATTCTATCGGTTCATAAAAGGCACGGGTGAGATTTTGTGGAGTTCAGAACGAGATGGTTGGAATCATCTGTATCTTTACAGCAAAACCGGACAACTTGAGAACCAGATCACGCAGGGTCACTGGGTGGTTCAACAGATTGAATATGTCGATGAACCGAATCGGCGAGTGTATTTCACGGCCAGCGGACGCGAGAAGGATGAAGACCCATATCAGACGCATCTGTACAGCGTCGGCTTCGACGGCAAGGGACTTCAGTTACTTACGCCCGAGAACGCGACGCATTCCGTCAACTTTTCGGGGGATGGGGCCTACTTCATCGATACCTACTCGCGTCCGGATCTGCCGGTCAAGATAGTGTTGCGGCGGGCGAAAGACGGCTCACAGCAGCGGGCCCTCGAAGAATCGGATACCTCTTGGTTGACGAAGATCGGCTGGAAACCGCCAGAACCATTTCAGGGAAAGGCCGCCGACGGCACGACCGATTTGTACGGATTGATCTGGCGTCCGTCGAATTTCGACGCGGCAAAGAAGTATCCCGTTGTGGAATTCGTTTATACGGGACCGCAGTCCTTTTTTGTGCCCAAGACTTTCAACACTTTCTGGCTTCAGTCCATGGCCGAGTTGGGGTTTGTGGTTGTCATGGTCGACGGGCGCGGCACGTCCGGACGATCACGCGCCTTTCATCAGTTCTCGTACCGAAACCTGGGCGGGGCCTTCGAAGATCATGTGGCGATGATCAAGCAGATGGCGTCTCGTTACCCCTACATGGATGTCGAGCGAGTTGGAATCTTCGGGACATCAGCCGGCGGCTATGGTGCGGCTCATGCCATGCTCACATTTCCGGATTTCTACAAAGTTGGGGTCTCCACTTCCGGTGACCACGATGCGCGGCTGGATAAGGCTTGGTGGAATGAACTCTACCAGGGATATCCGGTGCAGGACGATTACGTTGAGCAATCGAACGTCACCGTGGCCAGCCGGTTGAAAGGACACTTGCTTCTGGAACATGGAGACATCGATGACAATGTGCACCCGGTAGAAACCATGCGGTTGGCCGATGCACTCATGAAGGCCAATAGAGATTTCGACATGCTGTTCGTGCCCAACATGCTTCACGGCGAGAGCGGGGAACACGCGCGCTACCTCGCGCGGCGGCGCTGGGATTACTTTGTGCAACACCTGCTCGGAGTTACCCCGCCTGCCAACTTCGAGGTTAAGGAAGATCGCGACGCGGAGAGATCGAGAAGACGCCGTCGTTAGGCACCACATACACAGGGAACAAATACGATGGACCGAAGAACATTCCTGCAAAGTGTGGCGGTCAGCGCCGCCGGTCTCGAGTTGCTCGATGGTCTCGCGGCCTCTGAAGCGCAGACCCGCAAACAGCCGCGATCGAGTACCGTTTCCGGTCCTCCTGTTTCGTTGGAAGGGTGCACGCTCGTTTCAGAGTTCCGTTCGCAGAGCGTCTCCTGGAAAGTCTTTGAAGATCTGCGCACGCGGGAAGGCGCGCTGATCTTTGTGTCGTCTTCCGGAGAGACTCTATCTCTGGGTAAGAGCGCTGAGGCTTCCATGACTGAGGGAACGCCTTATCTAGGACTGGCGTTGCGGGATATCGGAACGTCGTCCGCTGACTTACTAGCGGATCACCTCCTACAACATGGCGATCCGGATCCGGAAGCAGTGAGAACTGCCGCTCCTCCAATGGCGTCGGCGGAGAAGAATTCGCGGATGTGGACGACGTTTGTGGGAACAAAGGAAGCCTACGACGTCACTCCGGTCTACCGAGGTGGAGGTACCCGCACTTATCACGCGGGCCAGTACTTTCCTCGATTGCGCGAGGCGACCGAGCAAGGACATATCTACGAGGGGCTCGTGGGCGGCTGGATGCCGGCCGTGCGCAAAGTCATCACAACTGCGAGCGAAGGCTATTGGGAGATCGTCCTCTTCGGCGATGTGCGGCCGAATAAGAACAAATACATCGTCCACACGTGGCATCGTACGGCGCGTATCGAGGACGGTAAGATCGCCGAGGTTGTGTATGGCCACAGCTATCCAGCCTTTCCGCCTGCGAGGCAAGATCCCAAGCCAGAGGAGTTCTATCGCGCTCTGCTGGAGTTTGCCCAATATTGGCAGCGACTGTTGGACGACTGCTCTCCCGCTTCTTTGCCACAGCATGAGTGGATCGATTTATCGAAGCATGCGTTTGCCAAAGAGCTGATGACTCGCCCCGCCGGAGTCTATCCGAAATACGGTGCAGTCGATCGCGACTACGCCGGATCGGAATACGACGGGTTTCAGGACATCTTCACCAGCGCTATCTACACCAACATGGAGTGGGGGCGTTTGGATACGGCGCGGCTCTTCATCGATAACTACTTTTCCGAATACGTCGACGACAAGGGCATGATCGATATGCGTGGCCCGGAGACCGCCCAGTTTGGCATGACCCTCTCTCTTCTCGCGCGGTATTTCAATTACAGTGGCGATGCGCAGCTGCTTCTGAAGCACAGAGCAAAAATCGAAGCGACGGCGAAACAGCTGGCGGGCATGCACGACGAGAGCCTCCAACTGTCGGAAGACAATCCAGGGTATGGCCTGATCCGCGGATGGAGTGAGTCGGATTCTTGTTTGAGCGCAACGCCGTCGTTGTATTGGCAGCCTTATTACGCCAACAGCGCGTTTGCCGCGCGCGGTTTCAAAGATCTAGCCAGGGTATGGACGCAATTGGGTCGGGCTAACTCGGCGCCTGCTATGCAAACTATGGCTGACCAGTGGCTCAAGCGCAGCAAGACTTTGCAGGATCAGACCATCAAGAGCATCGAACAGAATATCCAAAAAGATAAGGCACCACCGTACATCGGAATCTTCCCAGGAACAACTCTCACCTTCCGCGAGTCTCTTGAGAAAGAGAAGCCCAGTCCACAGCAATGGCCGCATCGGCCTTATGCCGAACTGCTGCAAGCCGACATCTTGCCCCCGAACCTTGCGAACCTCGTGATCGACTGCATGCGCGCTAACGGCGCAACCACTCTTGGCGTCGTCGCCAACGTGTGGCGCCTCGGGCCGGAGGGCAGAGAGATTCTTGGATTCATCTCCTACGGATACGCTCAAATGCTTTTGCGCTTGGATCGAATCGAAGAGTTTCTGCTGTTTCTCTACGCGCATCGCTATCACGCGCACACACGGGGAAGCTGGACGGCCGGCGAGGTTACCGGTATCACAGGCGATTCTGGAACCTACTGCATGCCGGCGCAGCAGACGATTCCGCTGTTGGTTCGGTGGATGCTGGTGCTGGAAGATTCAGACGCTGAGATTCTGTATCTGGCGAAAGGTGTTCCGCGGGAGTGGGTCGCGTCCGGCAAAGCGATCCAGATTCAAAAAGCCCCAACGCGCTGGGGCCGGGTCAGTTTCACTCTCATCACGAAGGGCGAGGACAAATCCGTAATCGGCCGCGTTGAACTCACAGGAGCCGAGACCCCAAAGGAACTACACTTCAAGCTTCGGCTTCCTGCGGGCATGAGTCTGAAACGCGTGACCGTGAACGGTGAACCTACGTCTCTGGGAGAAATTCAGGGAGATACTGTAAGGATTCAAACGAAGGACAAAAAGCAATTTGAAGTTGTCGGTCAGATCGGGTAGGAGCCACGAATCGGGTGCTTAACGGATACTCATGATTTCGAGCGCCGCCCTACAGGCTCCAACTCGTGTTGCGCTTCCGCACGTTTTTGTTCAAGCACTTCTTTGAGCGAGTGACCGGCATGACGAATGTGTTCTCGAAGCAGGTCGCAGGCGTCAACAGCGTTGCGTTGGCGGCACAACTCGAGAATCTGGTGATGCTCTTCGTTCGCCCGTTTCATACCGTGCGTCAAGTACAACTGAAGGCGCGTATAGCGCTCTCCGCTGTTATTGACGTTGCGGATGACGGCCATAAATCGGGGCTGGTTCGCCCGCGAGTAGAGGATGGAATGAAATTGCCAATTCAGTCGGCCCCAGGCGGAAACGTGTTCCTGCTTGCGCAACTCGCTTACATACTTTCGAAGCACGTTGTCGGCTTCATCGAAGTCCTCTTCGGTAAGATGAGGTATCGACAACTTCAGGACTTCTGGCTCGAGCAGGGCGCGGATGGAAAACAGTTCTCCAATGTCATCCGGCGACAGCGCCGGAACGATGGCACCGCGGTTGGGAACAATGGCAATCAGGCCTTCGGCATCCAACTGGCGCAGCGCCTCGCGAACCGGAATGCGGCTGACTCCGTACTGCGTCGCGATAGCGTCCTGACGGAGCTGCGCTCCTTCAGGAATTTCGCCTCGGATGATTTGATCGCGCAGCTTGTCGGCTACGGCGGACGGCAGCGACTGGCGGGGGATACTGGAATACGATGCGCTCTCTAGGTCCATGCTCGCCGGCCCCAAGCTCCTCGCAGGAAGTATACCGCAGAATGTATGCAAAAGGGGATTCAACGGTTATGAATGCTGTTCGAGGAAAGGTATTATTTTCATTGGCTTGGAGTCACTCCTCTTGTCTGACGGGAATAAGAGGAATGGCTAAGATTGACGGTTGCATATTGTATCCATAAGATTATTTCTTCCGGGATAGACAGGGTTCACACTCAAATGTGCTATCCCCAAGCGAGCGAACAGACACTTGATGGCAGTCAACGGATGGCAGCGGGTTAAAGTTATCGACTCCCACACTGGGGGCGAGCCCACACGACTGGTCGTGAGCGGTGGCCCTGACTTGGGTAGAGGTGCATTGGCGGAGAGGTTGGAGCGGTTCCGGCAGCACCATGACAATTTCCGCTCAGCGGTGGTGAACGAGCCCAGAGGATCTGATGTCCTAGTCGGCGCACTGCTTTGCGAACCTGTCGACGCGACCTGTGCTGCGGGTGTCATCTTCTTCAATAATGTGGGGTACCTCGGAATGTGCGGTCACGGAACCATCGGCCTAGTCGCGACGCTGGCGTACATGAACCGCATCACGCCGGGCGAGCACAGAATCGATACACCCGTTGGTGTGGTATCAGCGGAGTTGCATAAAAATGGCAAGATCACAGTGAACAATGTTGCCAGCTACCGCAGTGCGGCCGACGTGGCGGTCAATGTGCCGGGCTACGGTGAAGTGCGGGGCGATGTCGCGTGGGGCGGCAATTGGTTTTTTCTGGTTCGCAAGCACGACATGAGTCTGACATTGAAGAATGTCGACGAACTGACGTCATTCACGTGGGGCATCCGAATCGCACTGCGAGACAGCGGGATCACCGGCGATGAGGGAAAAGAAATTGATCACGTGGAACTTTTTGCGCAATCGGAGATCCCGGGGGTCGACAGCAAGAATTTCGTGCTCTGTCCCGGCAAAGCTTACGACCGCTCTCCCTGCGGGACGGGCACCAGCGCAAAATTGGCCTGCCTGTACGCCGACGGAAAGATCAAAGAAGGCCAAGTCTGGAAGCAGGAAAGCATAGCGGGCAGCGTCTTTGAAGGCACGGTTCGAGTGAAAGACAACCAGATCTATCCGAGCATCACGGGATCGGCCTTTGTGAATGCAGAAGCGGAACTGATTTTGAATCCGCAGGATCCTCTCTGCATGGGCATACGCATCTGACGGTATGAACGAAGAAACCTACGACGTTGTGATCGTCGGAGCCGGGATTGTGGGAGCGGCATGCGCCGATGCTTTCGCCGGACGAGGATTACGAGTCGCGGTGGTAGATCGAGACATTGTGGGAAGCGGAGCGACGGCTGCCGGCATGGGGCACATCGTCGTGATGGATGACTCCGATGCCCAGTTTACGCTTACAAACTACTCGCAGCGGCTCTGGCAGCAGATGCGGCCGGAATTGCCCGATGACGTCGAATATGAGGAAGCGGGAACGATCTGGGTTGCGGCAGACGAAGAAGAGATGGCCGAGGTATTGCGTAAGCGCGAGTACTACCAGAAACGGGGAGTAGCAGTCGCAGTGATGGATGCTCGACAATTGAAGGAAGCGGAGCCGAACTTACGGGATGGTTTGGCGGGGGGACTGCTGGTTTCGGGAGATGCGGTCTTATATCCACCGTGCGCCGCTCGTTTCCTCACCGGCCGCGCGCAACAACGCGGGGCCAGGCTCAAGCTCGGCGCTTCGGTGGTTCAAATATCTGAGGGCAGTGTTCGCCTCAACGATGGTCAGGAAATCGCAGGTGGCGTCATCGTGAATGCCGCGGGAGCGAATGCTGCAGAACTGACCGCGGGGATTGACGTCAAGAAGCGCAAGGGGCATCTCGTCATTACGGACCGTTATCCGGGATTCCTTCGTCATCAGTTAGTCGAACTTGGGTATCTGAAGAGCGCGCACTCGGTATCTCGGGACTCGGTAGCTTTCAATGTGCAGCCGCGGCGGACTGGGCAGATTCTAATCGGCTCCTCGCGGCAATACGGAGCTGAGCACAAGGAAGTCGATCAGGTCATGCTGGCGAACATGGTGCGTCGCGCAAAGGAATATATGCCGGCGCTCGGGTCCATGTCAGCGGTGCGCGTGTGGACGGGTTTTCGCGCAGCCACACCTGACAAATTGCCACTCATCGGTCCCTGTCCCGGATACAAATCTGTGTTTCTTGCCACCGGTCACGAGGGCCTGGGAATTACGACATCGCTTGGAACAGCGCGGATTCTCGTAGATCAGGTGACCGGCTCGAAACCGGAGATCGCTGTCGAGCCTTATCTGCCTTCGCGGACTGCAAAGGAATACGCCCCTGCCTAGCGAATTCACAGTGCGGGTGAACGGAGCGTCAGTTTCCGTGCCGGCAGGCGCAACCGTAGCCGTAGCGATGGTGATGGCCGGGCAGCCTTGCCGAAGTTCGGTGAGCGGCGAACCGCGGGGTCCTTTGTGCGGGATGGGTATTTGTTTCGAGTGTCGCGCTTTGGTCAATGGAATACCCCATTCCAGAACATGCCAGCTCTTGTGCGAGCCGGACATGGAAGTGAAGACGGATGAGTAAGTATTCCCGAGAACGATTCGACGTTCTGGTCGTGGGCGGAGGTCCCGCGGGCATTGCGGCCGCAGTCCGCTCGGCCGAGAGTGGCGCCCGCGTTGGGATGGTTGACGAGAACGCAGCCATGGGCGGACAGATCTGGCGCGGCGGCCCGTCGGAGGGGCCACATTCTTCCGCGGCCTCAAGTTGGTTTGCGCAATTGAAGAAAGCCGGGGTCATCGAGCTTTGCGGAAAGAGAGTGTTTCATCATCCCGAAGCCGGCGTCCTACTGGCGGAAGGACTCGATGATGTTTGGGAGTTGAGCTATCGCAATCTGGTGTTGGCAACCGGGGCGCGAGAGAGATTTCTGCCATTTCCCGGCTGGACACTGCCGAACGTGATGGGCGCCGGGGGATTGCAGGCTCTGGTGAAGTCCGGGTTGCCGATTCAGGGCAAGCGGGTCGTGGTTGCGGGCACGGGGCCGCTTCTGCTCGCAGTGGCGTCGTATTTGCGCAAGCACGGCGCGGAGATCCCTCAGATTTGCGAGCAAGCATCCGCGAGCAAACTGGCGCGATTCGCCATGATGCTGATGCGTCATCCGGAAAAGATTTTTCAGGGTTTGCAACTCAGGAAAGACATTGCGGGCATTCCGTTGGCTACGAGCAGCTGGCCCCTTGCAGCTCATGGAAAACGAACGCTCGAGGCGGTGACCATCTCGCGCGCGGGCAAATCAGAAACGGTACAGTGCGACTATCTGGCGTGCGGGTTTCATCTTGTACCCAACACAGAGCTGCCTGTGTTACTTGGGTGTCGGACTCGTTGTGGCTACGTGCAGGTAGACGAGTTGCAACAAACGAGTGCGCAAGGGATCTTCTGCGCAGGCGAACCGACCGGGATCGGAGGAGTGGAACTGGCGCTTATCGAGGGACAGATTGCGGGACTGGCCGCGACCGGCAAGGCTTCCGAAGCGCGAATGCTGTTTCCCAAGCGGGAGAGATTCCGCCGGTTTGCGCGCCTTCTGGACGAAACATTCTGTCTGCGAGCGGAGCTCAGAAGCTTGCCATCGGCGGACACCCTGATTTGCCGGTGCGAAGACGTTTCCCACTCGCGCCTTCGCGAGCACACCTCTTGGCGCGCCGCCAAACTGCACACGCGTTGCGGAATGGGACCTTGCCAGGGAAGAATTTGCGGACCGGCAACGCAGTTTCTATTCAAGTGGAACCCCGACTCGGTTCGTCCGCCGGTTTTCCCGGCACGCGTCGAACACTTGGCTGCACAATCGCGGTCGATTCCAGAAGTGATAGGAGAAGTCCAATGAACTGGAAAGGCGTCACGCCAGCAATCACAACTCCTTTCAACGAGAATCTCAGCGTTGATCACGGATTCCTGGCCGAGCATTCCCGCTGGCTGCTGGAGAACGGGTGCGCCGGCGTGGTCGCCTTGGGTTCGCTGGGCGAGGGCGCGACTCTATCGTTCGATGAGAAGAAGAGCATTCTTCACACGCTGGGAAAAGCTGTCAATGGCGGCGGTACCCTGGTCGCCTCGATCTCGTCGCTCACGACTTCGGAGTCGGTGTCGATGGCGAAAGCTGCGAGCGACCTGGGCTGTTCCGGGCTGATGGTGTTGCCGCCGTATGTGTATCTCGGTGACTGGCGTGAGATGAAAGCTCACGTTGCAGCTATCTTCCGCGCAACACCTCTTTCCTGCATGCTCTACAACAATCCGGTGGCGTATGGAACCGATTTCCTGCCCGAGCAGATCCAGGAGCTCGCGTCGGAATTCGAGAACTTCAGGGCGGTCAAGGAATCGAGTACCGATGCCAGGCGTGTATCGGCGATTCGCGCGCTGGTGGATGACAGGATCGAGATCTCGGTGGGGGTAGATGACGCGGTGCTGGAAGCGATCGGCGTGGGAGCGACTGGATGGGTTGCCGGCTTGGCGAACGCCTTGCCGCACGAATCCGTAGACCTGTTCAACCATGGAATCCAGGGAGAAGATCGAAAAGCGTTTGAATTGTATCGTTGGTTTCTGCCACTGCTGAGAATGGATACGGTGCCAAAGTTCGTTCAACTCATCAAAGTGGTGCAAGCTGAAGTCGGAATGGGAGGTACTCGCGTCAGGCCGCCGCGACTGGAGTTGGTTGGGAACGAACTCGAGCAGGCGAAGAAAATCATCCGTGAAGCATTACGAACGAGGCCGGAATCGCTCAGTTCGTATGCCTTACCGAATAGGAAGTGAACTATGTTGCGCGAGATGGCAAAACTATCAGGGCGCTCGCTGATTGGCTATCGCGAGGGCGCCGGTTCTTCAGATCCCCTGTTTGCGCATGACCCCACCACGGGTCAGTCATTACAGCCGGGATTCATTCCGGCAACGGCGGAGGAAGTTGACCGCGCGGTGCAGCTCGCGGCCAATGCATTCAGGAGCTACAGCCACACGTCCGGCCGTGAGCGTGGGGCGTTCCTGCGGAAGATTGCAGACAAGATTGAGTCCATTACCAGCGACATTGTCGAAAGAGCTGCGCAGGAGACGGCGCTGCCAGTAGCGCGGCTGCAGGGAGAGACTGCGCGTACCTGTCACCAGCTTCGCTTGTTTGCGCAAGTCGCCGAAGAAGGCTCTTGGGTGAACGCTCGAATCGACCACGCTGATCCGGAACGCAAGCCGCTTCCGAAGCCAGACATCCGCTCTCTGATGCGGCCTCTTGGGCCCGTGGTGGTGTTCGGGGCGAGCAACTTCCCTCTGGCGTTCTCCGTGGCCGGAGGGGATACCGCCTCGGCTCTAGCGGGCGGAAACACGGTGATAGTGAAGGCCCATGCAGCTCATCCCGGCACCAGCGAATTGGTTGGGCGGGCACTCCAGGAAAGCGTTCGCGAATGCGGTATGCCGGAGGGCGTCTTCTCGCTTTTGTTCGGACACGGTTCGCAGGTTGGAATCGCTCTGATGAAACATCCTCTGGTGCGAGCGGGCGGTTTCACCGGATCACGCACGGCCGGGCGAATTCTGATGGACGTGGCTGCATCGCGCCCGGAACCAATTCCTTTCTACGCCGAGATGAGCAGCACGAATCCAGTCTTTATCTTGCCGGGAGCGTTGCGCGAGCGCGCTGAAAACATTGCGTCCGGTCTGCACGCGTCCTTTACGATGGGAGCAGGACAATTCTGCACCAAGCCAGGGATGGTATTTCTTGGTAAAGGCCGCGATGGCGACAAATTCGCGGGCAAGTTATCAGAGTTAGTGGCCGGCTCTGCGCATTTCCATCTTCTGACCGAAGCCATTCATTCCTCCTACGACTCGGCCATTGCGAAGCGGAAAGCAGATCCGGCGGTGACGGTCCTTGCCGAAAAACAGAAGTCCGGTGCGGCGGGATTTTGTGCGCACTCTGCTGTATTCGAGGCCAACGCCGATGCGTTTTTAGGATCCGACCTGGAGTCTGAGATCTTCGGGCCCACCACGCTGCTCGTGCGCCACTCCAGCCGCGAACAAATTTTGGACATCGCGCGCTCTCTCGAAGGCCACCTGACCGCGACCATTCACGGAACGGAACAAGACCTGCGCGACTTTGCCGACCTCATCCAGATTTTAGAGACGAAAGTCGGTCGGCTGGTCTTTAACGGGTTTCCCACTGGCGTTGAAGTCACGCATGCGATGGTTCACGGCGGCCCGTATCCCTCGACCTCCGATGGACGATCAACCTCCGTGGGCACTCAGGCGATCTTCCGCTTCACGCGCCTGGTCTGCTACCAGGGATTCCCCGATAACGCTGTGCCCGATGAACTGAAAGAGGCCAACCCGCTGGGGATTTGGCGAATGATCGACGGCAATCTGCGCAAGTAAGAAAGTCCGCCAGAAATGGCAGTGGCATGGATTCATAAGAAAACGTTTGCTCAGCTTTAAACGAAGGAGTGCCGCAATGGTGAGCGCCGTACTCTACATAGTAAGAAGTCGCGTCATGAAGTATCTGCTGCTCGTTTGTTTGTCAGCCTGCTTAGTCCTGCCATTGCACGCTGGGAACAGAAATGAAAATCCTGCGCAACTGGCAGAGAGCAAGACGGTAAAACTGAACCCGCTCCCGCTGGATCATGTGAGGCTGACAGGAGGCCCCCTCAAAGCAGCGCAGGAAGCCGACGCAAAGTATCTGCTCGAACTCCAGCCCGATCGCATGCTCGCCTTCCTGCGCCAGCGTGCCGGGTTGAAACCCAAAGCGGAAGGCTACAGCGGATGGGATGGGCCGAAACGCAATCTTACCGGACACATCGCGGGTCACTATCTGTCGGCCGTGAGCCTGATGTGGGCGGCCACGGGCGACGCCCGATTCAAAGATCGGGCCAACTACATTGTGGATCAATTGAAAGAGATCCAGGACGCACAAGGTGATGGGTACATCGGAGCACTCGAGGATGGCCAGGGCGTCGATGGAAAACAACGCTTCGTCGATCTGAGCAACGGGGTCATTAAATCCGGAGGCTTCGATCTCAACGGTCTCTGGTCGCCGTGGTACGTCGAACACAAACTCTTTGCAGGACTCAGAGATGCTTACAGGTACACCGGCAACGAAACCGCTCTGCAGCTGGAGATCAAGTTTGCGGGCTGGGTCGAAAAAATTCTTTCGAAGTTAAACGACGATCAACTGCAGCGCATGCTGGGCACAGAATTTGGCGGGATGAATGAAGTTCTGGCTGAGTTGTACGCCGACACGGCAGACCCACGTTGGCTTACACTCGCCGATAAGTTTCACCAGAAGGCGATGATCGATCCTCTCTCCGAGGACAAAGACGTCATTTCTCACACGCATGGAAATACGCAGGTCCCGAAACTCTATGGTGTGCTGATGCGGTACGTGTACACCGGCAATGCCGCTGACGAGGAGGCTGCGAAATTCTTCTGGGACCGCGTGGTCTATCACTACACCTTTGCCACTGGTGGGCATGGCAAGAACGAGTACTTCGGAGAACCGGACAAGCTAAATGACATGGTGGACGGCCGGACAGCAGAAACGTGCAACGTCTATAACATGCTGAAGATGACGCGCACGCTTTTCTCCATTGAGCCGGATATCCGTTACGCCGACTTTCACGAACGTGCGCTCTTCAATCACATTCTCGCGTCACAGGATTCGAAGGACGGAACTGTAACTTACATGCTGCCCGTCGGCCGCGGCGTGCAGCACGAATATCAGCGCATGTTCGAGGATTTCACTTGCTGCGTCGGCACAAGCATGGAAAGCCACGCTCTGCACGGCGCGGGAATCTATTACTACAAAGGCTCCGAGGAGTTCTGGATCGGCCTGTACGCACCATCGGTTGCGACGTGGGACTCGGCTGGTGTCGAAGTAGAAACTACGACCGACTTTCCGCTCGGGTCTTCTGCCTTGGTGAAAATTCGAGCCAAGGCTCCAAAAACATTCACGCTTGCTTTGCGGAGACCGTATTGGGCCGGAGATGGCTTTAACGTTAAGCTCAACGGCAAGCCGCTGAAAGATCTTCCGCCGGCAGACTCTTACGTCAAGATCAACCGGGTCTGGCGGCAAGGCGATACGGTTGAACTCAATCTCCCGAAAGCGTTGCGAACGGAACCATTGCCCGACAATCCCGGCCGTTTGGCATTCCTGTGGGGGCCGCTGGTGCTGGCGGGAGATCTTGGTCCTGAAGTTCGTCAGGACGACGAAGAGAGCATGCCCGCGCCGTCTGCACCGGCGCTCGTGGTTGCGAAAAAGCCGGTCGAGCAGTGGCTCAAGCCGGAAGCCGGGAAGCCCGGATGGTTTAAGACGAGCGACGTCGGCCTGAGCCACGACATCGAGTTCGCGCCTTTCTATGAACTTCCACGACGGAAATACGCCGTGTACTGGGATGTCTTCACCCCGGAAGCGTGGAGCAAGCGTTCGGCCGAGTACAAAGCTGAGCAGGAGAAACAGCAGAAGCTTCAAGCCTCGACGATTGCATTTGCCCAACCGGGCGAGATGCAGTCGGAGCGCGACTTCAATGAACAAGGCGAAGACTCTGCCCCACTGCTGTGGCGAGGACGCCATGGGCGAGGAGGCAAGGGCTGGTTCTCATTCGACATGCCGGTTGAGAATTCGCGGCCGATCGCATTGTGGGTGACATTCGGCGGCGACAGATGGCGAAGAAGCACGCTCGACATCCTGGTCGAAGGCAAGAAGATTGCCGATCACGCAGAACCGCACCTCAGCCCCGATCAAGAAAAGCAATTCGTTGATGTCAGTTACGCTGTCCCGGCAGCGCTCGTCGCGGGCAAAAGCAGAGTGACGGTTCGGTTCCAGGCGACGGATGGTAATGACATCGGGGCGATCTTTGGTCTGCGAACCGTGCGAGCGGATGAAGCACCTTAGCTCGTTCCCTTCATCATCTTGGGGATCTACTCGAGGAGTAGCTCGTTCGATGACGTTTCAACGCCGCTGCGTGGTCTTCTTTCTGTTGTTGAGACTTAGTGCTCCCGCGATCGCGGCAGAAACCGCGACCATTACGGCCGATCTGAAGAAACAAGGCGCGCCGGTGTCCAGCCGCCTGTATGGAATCTTCTTTGAAGAAATCAATCACGCCGGGGATGGCGGCCTGTATGCGGAACTCGTAAGGAATCGCGGGTTCGAAGATGCCAACCTTCCCCCCGCCTGCCGCCGCGATGGAGACTTTCTTATCCCACCGCGAACACCGCACTTCTGGAAGAAGCTGGAAGCCAGTGACTGGAAGATGGAGTGGCACGTTGATAGCGGGTGGCCCGGCTGGTCGACGGAAGCGACAGGCGGCATCGACGCGCAGTTCAAGCTAGTCGAAGATCGCCCGCTGAATGCGGCGACTCCGCACTCGTTGCAAGTTACAGTTCGAACCGTGAGCCCGGCGGGCCGGGTTGCGGTCATTAACGATGGCTACTGGGGCATGGCAGTTCGAAGGGGCGAGGACTACAAGCTGTCATTCTTTCTGCGAGGGAGTGGTAATCCCGTCCCGATCGTCGCAACTCTGGAGAGCGTAAACGGCGCGGTACTAGCGAACTCCAGAGTGCAAGCGGATGGCGGTGTTGAATGGAAGAAATATGAGACCGTCCTCCACGCCGCGGCAACCGACGCGAAGGCGCGACTCGTGTTGTCTTTCTCCGCTAAGGGCCAGGCGTGGCTCGACTTCGTCTCGCTGTTTCCCGAGAAGACATTTCATAACCGACCCAATGGGCTGCGATCTGACCTTGCCCAGATGATCGCCGAACTCAAGCCCGGATTCGTTCGATTTCCCGGTGGGTGTTTTGTGGAGGGCATCACCGTCGAAGATCGTCCGCAGTGGAAGCGCACGCTCGGCCCGTTAGAAGGCCGCGCCGGCACATACAGCCCTTGGGGATACTGGAGCACCGACGGGCTCGGATATCACGAGTTCCTGCAGTTTGCCGAAGACATCGGAGCGGACGCGCTCTACGTGGCGAACGCGGGAATCTCGTGCGCATTTCGCAGCGGCACGTTCATTCCTGACGATCAACTGCAACCGCTGATCGACGATACCCTGGACGCGATTGAATACGCGATCGGTCCCGCCGACTCGAAATGGGGCGCGCGCCGCGTCGCGAACGGGCATCCGGCACCATTTCCTCTCAAGTACATCGAGGTTGGCAATGAGGACCAAGGTCCGCGTTACGGCGAGCGCGTGGCATTGTTTCAAAAAGCAATTAAGGCAAAGTATCCCCAAATCAAAGTTGTTTTGAGTTCGTGGATCTCAGGGATAGACGAGCGTGCGATCCGTGCTGCCGGAAACGTGGATCTGGTGGATGAGCATGCCTACCGGCATTTGTACTGGCCGGTCGAGAACTTCGACAGTTTTGCTTCCTATCCGCGCAAAGACTGGGATCTCTACATCGGCGAGTTTGCCACCAACGGAGGAGTTGGTGAGGGCAATCTGCTGGCCGCGCTCAATGACGCGGCCTACATGATGAGCATCGAGAAGAATTCCGATCTCGTGAAGATGGGCAGCTATGCTCCTTTGCTCGAAAACGTGAATCATCCCGACTGGGAAGTGAACATGATTCACTTTGACAGCAGCAGAGTTTTCGGCCGCGCAACATACTACGTCAATAAAGTGTTCGCAGAGAACCTTCCAACCTACAACCTAACGACAAAGGTCGACTTCATTCCCAACCCAAGCCCCGTTCACTTTCAACTCGGGTTTGGAACGTACGAGACCGCCGCGGAATTCAAAGACGTGTATGTTGAGCGCGACGGCAGGGTGATGTATCGAGCGGATTTCAACGATGTCTCGAATTGGAAGTCTTCAACTGGACAGTGGACAGCCGATCACGGCATCTATCGTCAGCCCGAAGAAGAAGTCAGCTGGACTTATCTCGACCAGGACGCACTCGCAGGTGCTTCTAGCTCCCACATCGTGGTGCATGCTAAAGCACGAAAACTTCGCGGCAAGGAAGGGTTCGCGATCACGGTTGGCAAAGCCGAGGGGCGGCGCGTGCAGTGGAATCTCGGAGGCTGGGGGAACTACCAGCACGCGGTCGAGACCGACGACTCGATTGTCGGCACTCCGGTTGTCGCGAAGATCGAGGTAGACCGCTGGTATGACGTCATGATCGAAGTGGATGGTCGCAGGCTCCGCTGCTATCTCGATGGAGCGCTAATCTCTGACGTGATCGTACCCTCTCCCGAGACGGTTCTCGCCATCGGAGGAAGAGACGAGAAATCGGGTGATGTCATCCTCAAGATTCTCAATACGACCGGTGGAGTTGTTGATGCGACTGTCCGACTCGACGGCGCAACCCACGTGGCTCCGGAGGGTCAACTCACAGTTCTGACTTCGAGGAGCGCCGACGACGAGAACTCATTCGAAGAGCCCAGAAAAATTGCTCCGGTTTCACGCACGGTGAAGACCGGCGAGCCTTCAATTCTTTCGCTCGCGCCCTATTCTCTCAACGTTCTGCGAATTCACACCAAGGATATTAAGCAATGATAAGCCAAGAGCGTCCCCGATTGCGTCT
>Ga0209580_10000361_pt1 | contig 26021 bp, 23 predicted proteins | sample Coa_R1_5_FD_187153 | JGI IMG/M metagenome (GOLD analysis project Ga0209580, IMG submission 187153) | Surface soil microbial communities from Centralia Pennsylvania, which are recovering from an underground coalmine fire - Coalmine... | ecosystem: Environmental > Terrestrial > Soil >... | reverse complement strand
GCTCCGACCACGAACTCACCATGCCCGTTCGCCTGCAGGTGTTCCCTGACCATTGGGTTGCCGACACTCACTTCAACATCCCTTACGTGAAGTGGGACATAAAGAATCCGAGCACGTTTTTTCTGCGCGTAAGCGAGTCCGTGGAGATCGATGTTCACGCCACCGGCACGCAGCCGCTCGTTCAAGCTGCATCACACTGAGCTAAGGACACGCGTAGAAGATGAAAATATGGACTGGAACGCATCAATGAGCTAAGATTTCTGAGGCAATTTCCCCTTCGGGATGTGACGGGCAAATCAATCCAAAGGAGACATTGCCATGAGCACCGAATTCTACTTCGAGCGCAGCAGCAAACGACGCAAGGGATTCCCCTCGGAAACCAAAGTTAAACGCGGCTTTCCGAGTGGTTCACTCTGACAAAGAGTTAGTCGAGAAGCTAGGACGGAAAGACCCATGTCCATGCGGCTCTGGACGCAGGTTTTAAGAATTGCTGCATGCGAACGGGTCTTTACGACGGTTCGGTTCGCAATCACTACCAACGATAGATAACTAAACCTGGGTGCCCCATTTCTCGCCGCTTTTGCGAGAAGTGGGGATTCGCGTTTGCGACCAAGAGCTTCGCAAGAAAATTTGGTTCTCCGAGGGGCAAGCCCTAAAGCCAGAATCACACTTAAGGTTGCCCCACCCTTCTTTGCGACAGGGTGAGGTTTTCTGTTTCCGCGGGTTGACTGACACTCGATCTTTCGGGGGATTTTAATTCTCCTCCGCTGCGGTGGTACTATCACCAGCCATGATCCACTCCCGTTTCCTGCTGGCGCTGATTGCGGTTTTGGCGTTTCAAACCTCTATTGCCGACGCGCAGACTTCCGAACCATCGCATGTCATCGTCCTCCACGCGGCTCGCCTGCTCGACGTGGAGAATGGCCGAATCGTCAGCCCCGGCGAAGTCTTGGTCACGGGCGAGCGCATCACTGAGGTCGGTTCCACGGTGAAGCACCCAACTGGCGCGGAAGTCATCGATCTCGGCAATCGCACGTTGCTGCCCGGACTGATTGATGCCCACATTCACCTGTTCCTTCATCCCGGCGCGGAAGATCTGCAGACCGTTCAGGAATCGATTCCGCAACGCACGATCATGGCAACGCTGGCCGCTCGTGACGATCTCATGGCGGGCTTCACTGCCGAGCGCGATCTGGGCACTGAGGGCGCGGGTTCGGCCGACACGGCCGTGCGCGATGCGATTGACCGCGGCGAAATTCCCGGGCCGCGGCTGCGCATCAGCGGAAACGCCATCAACATTCTCGGCGGCCACGAGGACGCCATCGGCTACAACCCCGAGCAGCATATTTTGCCGAATGCCGACTACGCAAATAATGCCGACCAGCTCATCGAGACCATGCGCCGGCAATACAAAGAAGGCGCGGATTTCACCAAGATCTACGAGACTGGCGCCGATTCGGTCCATGACGGCCAACTCTCCACTCCTTACCAGTACACCGAAGCCGAACTCAGCGCTGCGGTGCACGAAGCTGCTCGCTTAGGAAAATACGTCTCCGTGCATGCAACTGGTGAGCCGGGGACGCTGTACGCGGCGCAGGCCGGAGTTAGGTCCATCGAACATGCCTTTCAACTAAGCGACGGAACGATGCGCCTGATGCACGCGAAGCATATTTTCGCGGTGCCCACGTTTACCATCCAGGAGTATTTTGCAACCCATGCAGCGAGCCCCCAGTCGGGGCAACGCGAGCAGGAAATTCTCGATCTGCACGTGCGCAACTTTCGCCAGCAGCTTGCTGCCGGAGTTCCCATCGCCATGGGCTCTGACGTTGGTCCGTTTCCGCATGGAACGCAAGCCCGCGAACTGGTGCTAATGGTGAAGTATGGAATGAGTCCGGCAGCAGCCTTGCAAGCCGACTTGATCAATGGCGCGAAGCTGCTCGAGTGGGACAGACAAATCGGCCAACTGAAACCGGGCTACCTGGCCGACGTGATCGCCGTGTCGGGCAATCCGCTCGAGGACATCAGCATGCTCGAGCACGTTGATTTCGTGATGAAGGGCGGCGCTATTTTTAAGAAGAACGCACCTTAGCCGCTTTCTTCGGCTTCTCCGCAACGACTTCGCGCAGCGCGGATGCCGCGTACCGCACCTGCTCCTCAGTCATCTCTGGGAACAACGGCATGCTGATCGCGCGCTCGCACGCACGCTCGGTGTTCAGCAGGCTTCGCGGGCCGTATCCCAAATGAGCAAACGCTTCCTGCAAGTGAATCGGCTTAGGATAATGAATCGCAGTCTGGACGCCCCGTTTTTCCAACTTCTCACGCACCTGGTCACGGTTTTCCACGTACACGACGAACAAGTGATAGACGCACTCGTTCTCCGGCGAATCTTCGGGCAACCGCACGTCAGCGCCCGAAAGTAGCTCGCGATAAAGACTCGCGCGCGCCTGCCGCTTTCCCGTCCACTCCGCAAGGTGTTTCATCTTGACGTTCAAAACAGCAGCTTGAAATCCATCCATTCGGTAGTTGTAGCCGATGTATTTGTGCAAATAGCGTGTGCTCTCGCCGTGCGTGCGCAACGACCGCGCCAGCTTGGCAACCTCTTCGTCGTTGGTGGTTAGGGCGCCGCCTTCTCCGTATGCGCCAAGGTTCTTCGGCGGATAAAAACTGAATGTTGCAGCATGCCCGAACCCGCCCACTCGCTTACCGTTGTATTTTGCGCCGTGTGCCTGACAGGCATCTTCAATCACCAGCAAATGGTGCTGCTCCGCAATCTTCGTGATCGCATCCATATCCGCCGGCCTGCCGTAAAGGTGAACTGGAATGATGGCCCGCGTCTGCTTGGTAATTGCGTGCTCAATTTCTTTGGCATCAATATTCGCCGTTGCCGGATGGATATCCACGAAAACCGGTTTCGCGCCCGTATAGCTGATCGCCTCCGCTGTCGCGATGAAGCTATTGGAGCTGGTAATCACTTCATCGCCAGGACCAATGCCGGCCGCAACCAGCGCCAGATGCAACGCACTGGTGCCGGAATTCAATGCCACGCAATGCTTCACGTCGCAGAACTCGGCAAACGACCGCTCGAACTGCTCCACTTGTTCCCCGAGAATGAACGATGCATTTTGACAAACCCGGTCAAGCGCCTCGCGGATTTCGTCGCGCAACTCGGCATACTGAGCTTTCAAATCGAAATAAGGAACTTGGTTCATCAATTCACCATTTCTCCCACTCTGCGAGCCTCACAATCAGTTTACAGGCTGTGGCTTTGTGATGAACCAGCGTGAACTACTGGCGCATTTGCAGAAAATTGGGGCAGCAGCACTTTTTTACTTCTGCCCGGTGAATTGGCTGTACTCGGCAATGAGAGCGCGGGCTACGTCTTCGTCGGCTCGTGTATTGGCCAGGGCCAGGCCCAGCGTACGTTCGGAATCTTCAAGTTCGCGTTCTGAAATCTTCTTCATATCCTTATCCAGAAGAGTGGTGAGGCCGGTCACCGCATTAGCCGAAGCGAAGGCGCGTTCCTGCAGCGCAGTGTACTGCAACTGCAAGGCGTAGACGGCGGTGTAACGTTTGGCTTCCTCGTAGTCCATGTGGGCAATAGCTCCAGTTTCCTTGGCGGTGTTCCAACTTGTGTCATGGAGAGTGGCCAGAGTCCACGTGAAGTTGAGTTGGCTCAATGGACTGCCACGATCGGCTTCGAGCTGATGTACCAGCTTGATGAAGTGTTGTAACTGCTCTTCGCTGATGCGCAGGGCCGCAAGCGTCTTCGAGAGGTCTTGCTGGTTTTCTCGAATCTCGGTAGCGAGATTGGCTTTGGCGGTGTGGACGAGATGGCGGTAGTGGATCCATTCGACCATGCCTTCAAGGCTCAGCGCGATGAGCAGACCGATGGTGATGGCAAGCAAGTGTATAAGGAAGTCTTTGACCGAACGGATCGGGCCGTGCGGAGGATGAACGTCCAAGCAGAACCTCCTGCATCAAAGCTGGTGCATCGCAAGAATACATCAGCTGTGCGTGAGGATTATGCAGCAGACAGGGGATGACCTCGCAGAGCCACTTCTCCGCAAGTGAAATTCTTGAGGCAAGACCGGTAGTTTTGCACAGAATTCCGATCGCCCGCTCTGAAAAAATTCACATAAACGTTTTTGTAACAAAACAATCCCAAGTCGATGTGACGCCGATCACAGATTTAACTCCTTCCGCTGTCGTATACAAAGGCATCCGGCCTTGTGTGTGAGGTACTCTTGCTTAATAAGTGCAGCAATCCGTCCTGTCGAGAATCATTCCGCTATCTGCAGCATGGAAGACTCTTTCGGCTTGAAAGCGATCCGAACGCCAGGTCGCCGTGTCTCAGAAGGCCGGAATACTTCTGGCTCTGCAGCAGCTGTGCGGGAAGGATGACACTTCGCCTGGACGACAGTGCAAAGATCAGGACGCTTCGAGTACCCGACCAGATGCAGTCCACAGAGAGCTCGATCAATTTTGTCGCGATAGACCGCAAGCTAGGTCTGATGCTGAGTTGCGTGTACTTCCTCGCACGGGCGCCACAGCAGGATTGGACGCCAACCGCTCGCGGAAAACTTTTGTACGCGAGCTGAGCCGCGTGTCTCGAAAACATCCGCAAAACTCTTCTAAGGCCGTGCTCCAGGGAAGTCCACGAATTCGGTGTGCACATCTCCGTTCGCGCTGATGGTATGAACCGCAAATCCCAGCTCGCCTCCCCACGGAAGCCATGCTGTTGAGGGCGCAACATGCCACGTGATTCCCTCTCGCTGAAACACGCGCCCATTGTGCCAATGTCCCACCAGCATGTGCTTTATGCCTAAGTCGTGGAGCACCTTCAGCTCTTTGGAGCGATACGGATCATTGATGACCCAATAAGGTTTGGGATCGGGAAATCGTCCGTCGTGGAACATTGGAATATGCTGCACGCCAATGACGACTCTGCCGGAAACATCATCGCGATCGCGGAGGCCTGATAACCATGCCAGCATGCGCTCGGACTCATCTTCAGTCTGTGCTGGCAGCGGCATCGGCGTCTTTGCGTCATAGACGTCGTAATTCCCCAGCAACTGGGAATCGATCACAACGAACGTGACGTTCCTCACGTTGAACGTGTAATAGTCTTTGCCGAAAACGTCGCGATAACGCTCCACATCACTGCTGTGAACATCGTGATTGCCCGGAACGTAATACAACGGCGGCTTGAGCTTCTTCAGGATGGATCTGGCTTCGTCCCAGGCCTGGGGGTTTTCGCCAATGTCGCCGGAAAGAATCACCGCGTCGGGCCGGCGCGAGTTGATCATTTCCACCGCATGCTTCAGGTTCTCAGCCGCGTGTGGCGCATGCTTGTCGGCAATATGCGTGTCGCTGATTTGCACAATGGTGACTTGATTTGCATCCGGCTGACCAAGACACGTTGCGCCCGCGTACACCAAGAACGCAAGAAGAAGCGTTCCTAAGCGGACAATATTTTTCTTCATGCCTCCGTAGAAGCCAAAGCAGCCATTCAGGTTGTGTGCCGGATGAGAGGATTCTCCTCCGGCCAGGCGGTCAGCGGTCGCAAAAATGCCCGCGCAGCTGGTTTCCCAGGCCTACGCGGGCGTAAATTTCGAATCGATCTGCTAAGTATTCGAGTTCCGACGCCTCAGTGCTGCGGTGGTGGGGCCTGGGTTGTGCCCTGATTTCCGTTCTGGCTTCCGCTACCGTTCTGTGCGCGCATTCTCTGCTGAATTACAGCCAGCTTCTGCAGCTGCTCGGGCGTGAGAATCGCTTTGATCTTCGGCGTTCCCGCCTGCCGGATCTGCATCACTTTCTGCTGCTTCTGCTCCAGCGACATCGAATTGTCGTCGCGCACTGCGCTGATCTGCCGGTTCTCGTCATCCACGACGGCCGCAATTTTCTGCTTCTGATCTGGCGTCAGCTGTAACTCGTCGTCAATCGACCCGGACTGATTGCCCTGCTGCGCGCTTGGAGCAGTCTGGCTGGGCGCCGCAGATTGACTCGGAGAAGATTGGGCAGGAGAAGACTGGGCGGGCGAAGCCTGACTCGGGGCAGACTGGCTCGGCATACGCTGTGGCTCCGGAGCCGGCGTGGCTGCTGGGTTCTGGTTGCTAGGCTCGGTCTGCGGCGCTTCGGGACTCGGCGCTGCCTGTGGGGTTTGAGCACTCGGATCTGACTGCGGCGAGGAGGTCTGAGCTCTACCAGCGATGCTGATGAACAGCGCGAGCGTCAGCCCGAACGATATGGATACTAATCTGGATATATTTCGATTTCGCATTGTTGCTCCTTTGCTGACGAGTAGCGGACCAGAACTCAGTTTTATGCAGAAGTAGGGCTTAGCGCCTCAACGTGCACAAGCATGCTCAGATGAAGCGGCAGCATTGGCGTTTGCCTCACAGTATCGAAAAAGTGGTTTACTCGGGTGTCGGGCTGCAGGTACTCAGGTCGGCTCGGATGGCGCACCGCTTAAAGCGGCGCCGTGAGCTCCTGTCTTCGTTCCTGACGGGGCACATAGATTCGCAGGTAGAACATGAAAAGCACGATTGCGATATTCACAAGCAGCACGGCAATGTGGAACAACGTCACGCGGTGCGCGAGAAGCCGAATTTCGAAGGGCAGATACAGAGCTCCTGAAACCAGCGCGATCCACTCCGCCCAGGCACGGGCTTTCCACAAACCGTAAGCTTCCGCGAACCGCAAGCCCGAGTAGGCGCATGCCCCCAGCACCACATGCCACACGGCGATGTCACTCAGCCGGTCGGCCATTCCCATAATCATCCGCGCCAGATGATGGTCAGGGCTGATGTGCAGAAAGCTTAGGAATGCATCGGCGACATCGTTAGGATCGATCCAGTACAAGCTGATCGCAGCGCTCAGGACGGCAACGCCCTTGGCGAATTCCAGCGCTGCCACGCTGCGCAGCGCCTGCAGCCTGGCGCGGTGCTCTTTACTGCCCGCTGCCAGTCCAACGCCGGCCAGCTTGCTTTGTGAATTCATCGGTTCATTTCGCAGGATTTCGAACACTGGCACGAAGCTCCGCCACGATCTCTTGCGATGCTCGTTTGGCCGCTTCGTGTTCGCTCACATTGAACGAAATTGCCCCCACCCGCGCGTGGCCTCCGCCCCCATATCGTTCACACACCTTGGCCAGGTTTACCAGCGGAGGCGATGGCGCCCAGGGATTCGATCCCACCGAGACTTTCACGCGAAAGCTGCTCTTACTTAGACCTACGCTGTAGATGGATTCCGGATGCAAGTAGTAAGGAACAAACTTGTTGTATCCCTCGAGGTCGTGATCGGTGACGTCGAAGAAAAGCGTTGCATCTTTCGACTCAATTCGCTGCCGCAAAATATCGATGGACTCACGATGACGTCTCAGCAACACTGGCAGCAGGTCCGCAACGAACGGTTCGCGAATCACTTCTGCCAAAGGTTTCGACGCCAGCAACGGAATCAGCTTCGGCAGAAAAGCCGGGTCTTGCGTGGATTCGATCACCATGGTGAGCTGCATGGCCGGCTCTTTCATCTCAACTGCGGATTTTGCGTCGGCATACAACGCTCCATCGATGATATCGGTCCACTGCACCAACTCCGCCACCGGCACGGGATTGAATCCGAAACGCTGCTCGGCGACCGTGGCAATAAAGCTGGTGCACGATTTGAAGCTGGGATCATAGAACTTACGGTTGCTTTGGTCCTGCTCGAAATGGTCAGCATCTGCGGGAGTCAGAAATGCGCTCTCATGGTGATCGAACCACCAGGTAATTTTTGGCGAGCTCGAATATTTGAAATCCACGATCGCGTTCTCGTCACCTGTGAAGTCGGCTTCGTTGAACAACGCGCCCGCGCGATGCAGCAGGCCGGAATAGACAAATTCGCAATTGTTGCGAATGCGCTCCGCATAGAACCGCGAAAATAGAGCCGCTGACGACGCGCCGTCAAAACACCGGTCGTGATAGAAAACTTTAACTCTCACAAACTTCCCTTCTGATACCGCTGACTGCCCCGGCTGAACTTGGGGTTAAAAGGAAATAGGAATCTCATCCCGTGTGGGGTCCTGTCAAGCGCGAAGAATTCACGAGTTCGTTAGCGTGAAGCTTTCTATTGCGCGAGACGAGCAGCAGACCGGCCCAGCCACGGCAATTCGTAGGCTTGCCCCTGGCCTGCTTTCACCACCAACACGGCCCACAGCACCACGACTGCAAGGAAAACCAGGCCAACGGACAGCCACGCAAACAGAACTCCGATAAATGGAACGAACGAAAGAATCGCAAAAATCAGTCTCATTGCCGCCCCGAGGACCAAGGTTACTCCCGTGAAGAAAAGCGACTGCCACGCATGAAAGCGCACTAACGGTTTGTTTTTGAACGCCGGAACCGCCAAAAACAAAACAGCAGGAATAAACGTCAAATAGGCCAGCGCTCCTAATAGCGCCTCCTGCGTGTTTGTGGCATTCAGGTGTTCAGCCTCTTCGTGGATGGAACGCCCACAACCCGGACAGAACGAACTGACATCAGGCATTTCGCTGGCGCAATGGGAGCAGATCATCGGAGACGTTTAGAAATGATACTGGGCTTCGCAAGAAGCTCCAAATCGCAGAAAAAAGGTTTCAGAGTTTCAAAGTTTCAAGTCTCGGTCTCAGAGGTCCCAATGATTATTGGGGACCCCTGTCGGGACAGCCACCCTCGCTCGTCCTAAGATTCGCCACGTGGGGACAGCCGCCTCGGCTGTCCGGTCGAGCTACGCTCGACAACTCTATTTTCATTTGAAAGGATCAAACCTGCTTCCGTTTGTCATTCCAGAACCCACACCCTACAATCGAATCTCTTTTATCTTATGTCATCATCCAAAGCTCTGGCCCCGGCGATTCCGGTTGTCCGCCGCTTTCGAATCTGGCGAATCCTCGGCCGTTTTCTTGTAGTCATTCTGTTCCTTGCCCTCGCGACTGCAGCCTGGTTGACCACAATTGCGCGCTCCGCTCTTCCAGAACTGGACGGGGCGATCTCGGTTCCGGGAATTTCCGGGCCGATCAGCGTCATTCGCGACGGTCACGGCGTACCCACCATTGAAGCCGCAACTCTCGACAATCTTTTCTTCGCGCAAGGCTACGTCACCGCCCAGGACCGGCTTTTTCAAATGGATCTCATGCGTCGCGCGGCGGCAGGGGAACTCTCCGAAATTGTCGGCGACGCTGCCCTGAAACATGACCGCCAGCAGCGTATCCTCGGTCTTCGCGCCGAAGCCGAGAAGGGCCTGCAGACTGCCTCTGCGCAGGACCGCGAGCAGTTTGGCGCGTACGCTCGCGGCGTAAATGCCTTTATTGAAACTCACCGCAATCGCCTGCCGCTGGAATTTCGTCTTCTGCACTATGCGCCACGGGCCTGGACCATGCAGGATTCTCTCCTCATCGCGAACCAGATGATTGAGACTCTCAATACGTTTCCGCGCGCAGCCCTCGTGCGCGAAAAAGTCCTAGCGAAGCTCGGCCCTGAGCTGACAGCAGACTTGTATGTGAACAGTTCCTGGCGCGATCATCCGCCAACAGCACCCGCACCCGCACTCGACGTCCTCCCTCCGGAGACTCAAAACGCCCCAGCCGGGGCCGTCAGTTCCCTTTTTCGCAGAGCTGCGCCGGTTGCACTGTTGCAGCCCTGGCTCCAGCCATTTTTTCGAGACGGAGATCCGGTCCCACTCGGCTCAAACAATTGGGTGGTTTCCGGCGCGCACACAGTTTCCGGCAAACCGCTTCTCTCGAACGATATGCACCTCGGCCATCAAATGCCGAACTTGTGGTACGAGGCGCACCTGCGTTCCGGCGATTTTGATGTCGCTGGTGTAACCCTTCCCGGATATCCCTTCGTCATCGTCGGCCATAATCGCCGAGTGGCCTGGGGTTTCACCAATATCGGTCCCACTGTTGCCGACGCTTACATTGAGAATTTCAACGCTGCCGGCCAGTACCTCACTCCCGAGGGATGGAAAGAGCCGGAATTGCGCCGTGAAGTCATCCACGTGAAAGGCGCGCAAGACGTCACCCTCAATGTTCAACTCACGCGCCAGGGTCCGATCGTCACCGAGCTTGCTCCCGGAGAGACGCGCAAGATCGCGCTCCGTTGGACGCTTTACGACGGCGTTCGCAATCCTTTCTTCCAGGTTGACAGCGCGCAGAACTGGGAACAATTTCGCCACGCGTTTTCCGAATTCGACGCGCCTGGACAAAACGTTGTCTATGCCGACGTGGACGGCAACGTCGGATATCAGGCCACCGGCAGAGTTCCGATCCGCGCGTCAGGTGACGGCAGCCTCCCCGTAGACGGCAGCAACAACGCTCATGAATGGACCGGCTACATTCCATTCGACAAGCTGCCCAGCGTGTTCAATCCTCCGTCGGGATTCATCGGAACCGCCAACGCCCGGATCACGCCGGACAAATATCCCTATTCGATCAGTGTTGAGTGGGAAGCGCCGTGGCGGACCGATCGCATCTATCGCGTGCTCGGATCGGGCAGAAAATTTGCCACCTCCGACATGCTCGCGCTCCAAACTGATATTTATTCCGAGCTCGACCATTTCGTCGCCGACAAACTCGTTTACGCGGTGGACCACGCAAGAAATCCCTCTGCGCAGGCAAGGAAGGCGGCTGACATCTTGCGGCAATGGAGCGGACAAATGTCCGCTGACTCCGCTGCTCCGACCATCGCTTCCCGGGCGCGCGTGGAACTCAAACGTATGCTGCTGGAACCAAAGCTGGGCGCGGCACCACCGGCCGCAGACAATTCCACTCTGAGTTGGGAAAGCTATCGCTGGATGATGGAAACGGTCTGGCTGGAGAACGTGCTTTCACACCAGCCTGCGCGCTGGTTGCCGCCGAATTATTCCAGCTACGACGATCTGCTGGCCTTGGCTGTAGAAGAGGTCGTCAAGAAAGCGCCGGCGGACCTGAACTCCTGGAAGTGGGGACCGGAGAATTCCGTCACCATTCAGAATCCAGTGCTGGGACGAATTCCTTTCATTCGGCGATGGACCGGCCCGGGAGAAAATCCGCAATCCGGTAGCGGATACACGGTGAAGGCCTCAGGCCGAGACTACGGCCCATCCGAACGGTTCACAGCCGATCTCTCTAATCTCGACGCTTCGACGCTGAACGTGGTCACGGGCGAGTCCGGCAACTTCCTCAACCCGAACTACATGGACCAGTGGAAGGCGTGGTACACAGGCAACACATTTGTGCTGCCGTTCTCGAAGACTGCCGTCGAAAATGCGGCCGCACATCGCCTGATGCTTGAACCGAAATAGTACGGCATTTCAGTGCGGAGCGTCTCGTCCAGCTGGCTCCCACAACTCGATGGGGTTTCCTTCAGGATCGTATAAGCGGGCGAAACGGCCATTCGGGTAATCTTCAGGGTCAATGGTGACGGTGATCCCTGCGGCACGCAGCTGCGTCAGCATTGCATCGAGGTCAGATACCCGAAAGTTGACCATCCATTGCTGCTTGCGATCACCGAAATAATCGGTGTCAAAAGGAAAAGGGCTCAATCCTGATGGGCCGGCTTCCTGTTGCCACGGTATCTCGTCATAGTTTGTCGGTGTTAACGTGACACCCAAGTGGTCCTCGTACCAACGGCCAAGAACCTCGGGATTTCGCGCGCGAAAGAACAATCCGCCAATGCCGGTGACTTTTTCCATAAGGTGACTTTTCCATTGAGGTTGGGAATTAAAGAGCGAGAATCATAGCAAACGAACCTTTGAGCCCGCCGATTGGTGTTCATTTCCGAACAGGCGATTACCATTACCGTACAAATAACCGCGTTGTTGGCGCTTTCCATTCTCTTCTAGTCCAGTCTAATCAAAGGCTTACGGTTTCCGGTCTGAGGCACACGAAATGCAATTGTCCTGGTAGCGCAGGAGTTCGAACGTGATCTGTGGAATAGAGAGCGGCGCAATGGCAGCGGAGACCAGTCGGATGGCTGGTTCATACCGGCGTCCCACCGTCCTGGTGTCTGAGGACCATGATGATGTATTAAGCGCCATCGGCTTGCTTCTGAAAAGCAACGGTTTCGACAGCGAGTTTGTAAAGTCTCCGGCAGAAGCGCTCGCTGCCCTTCGCCGCCGCAAATTCGACGCCCTCCTGCTCGATCTGAATTACAGCCGCGACACCACCTCCGGAGTTGAAGGTCTGGAATTGCTTCCACAAATTCAGGCGCTGGACGGCACCGTGCCCATCATCGTCATGACCGCCTGGGGAACCATCGAACTGGCGGTTGAAGCCATGCACCGCGGCGCCAGTGACTTCGTACAAAAGCCCTGGGAGAATACGCGGCTGCTGGAAGTTTTGCGTCAGCAGATGGAGCGTGCCCGCAAGCTGCGCGAAAACCTCAGGAACGAGCAATTCGAATTGGAAGACGCGGCCGAAATCCAGCGCGCCATGCTGCCTACCCGCCTGGCAGCCCCTGACGGCCTGACCATCTCGGCTGTGACCCGCTCGATGCGAAACGTAAGCGGTGACTATTACGATGTGATTCGCCTGGACGCGCACCGGTCAGCAATTTGCATTGCCGACGTGATGGGCAAGGGCGTCGGCGCCGCGCTCATGATGTCGAACTTGCAAGCCACCGTGCGCATGCTCGCTCCCAAGAGCGAAAGTCCTCGTGAACTCTGCGCTCAGCTCAACGAAATCATCGCAACCAATGGTTTCGCGGGCAAATTCATCAGCTTCTTTTACGCTGTTATTGATCTCCAGAAAATGCGGATCACCTATACCAATGCAGGGCACAACTGGCCCATCCTGGCGCGGCGCGATAGTCAATGTGAATGGCTCAAAACCGACGACGCGGTCCTGGGAACCTTCCGGCACTGGAATTATCGCCAGCGAGAAGTGGAACTGCGCAGCGGCGACCGCCTGGTCCTGTTTACCGATGGCATAACAGAATGCGCCGACGCAATCGAGAATGAGTTTGGAGAAGATCGCCTGCGACAGGTGGTTTCAGAGAACGTATACCTTTCAGCAGAAAAACTCGAGCAGTTGATTTTAAATTCTGCGCAAGCGCATTGCGGTAGCACGTTTGGCGACGACGCTACTCTGATGGTGGCGGCGGTAAGTTAAAAGGATGCTCAACCGCACTTTGCGATAAAGACGTCCTTCCCTGCTGAAATCACGCCTTCAGAAGTCCACCACTTTTGCATCGATCGCCTGGCCCGAAATGCTCGGAGCGATGGTCAGTTGCTCCAACTTATCTGTCGTCGTGTCGTAAATACGCAACTTGCCACCTTCGCAAACGTAAACCACCGTACGATCCGGAATAGGCGCAATGCCCGTTACGTCGCCATTGTCCGGGGGCGCGATAACGCCCGAAGCCGAAACGCCCGAACTGGTGTTCACGATGGAAAGGCATCCGCGAACCTCGCTTCCCGAATTAACGTTGAAGCAATTGCGCGATCCGACAAACAAACGCGCATTCGCGCCCAACTCCATCTTGTTGTGATAGCCATCCGTGATCGCAACCGGCGTGCCTGCCGTCACCGAGCCTAGGTCAATCGCAGTGAGTCGCCCGCATGAAGGAGCCGTCGTCGTTACCCCAGCGCACGTGTTGTCCGCGGCCAAGAACGGGGTCCCGGCCACAAACAAGCTGTTCCCCTGCAACAGCCCTATCGTTGCCGCAGGCACCGGCACTGACCCAGTCACGGCAGGCGGCGTCTGCGTCATATCCAGGACAGAAACCGTGGTGCAGGAAATAAATGTCATGCAAGCTCCGGCGCCCGTGCCGCCACACTCCTGCCCGCAATTCATGATGTAAGCGGTGGTATTGCTGCCGTTGAATACAGCCCAAATCGGCCGGTCAAACGTGCCCGGAAGAACACAGGCAGCCATCTGCGTAGATGAGCACGGCACTTGCGCATTCGATTGTCTAGTCACTCCAATCAAGCTCGGCGTAAGCAAAGTCACCGCGTCAGAATCGTCTGAGAAAACTAATATCGCCTTGCCATCCGGGCTGGGCACGATATTGTGCGCTCCCGGGATGGGAATCGTGGCTGTCACCAGCGCGTTGACAACATTGATCACTTCCACCGCTCCCGGCGATTGTCCCGGAACGCTGAGATTAGGCACGGCTGCAAACGCCGTTACATTGTCCGTCCAGACGAAGAAGCTCTCGCTTGGCCCTCCCAGATTGACTGCGGAAGCGATGGTCTGCGCTGCATTGTTGATGATTGCCAGCCTGCCGTCGGCTGGACTTGCCACCAGGGTTCGGTCCCGCTTCGGGCTTACCGCCAGCATGCCGGCATCGGACACATTGCTGGAAAGCGCTAAAAGCGAGATGGAGAAAAAAGAAAGTACATCCTTGGTCGCGTCCAGGATGTCTATTGCGGGGGAGCCTCCTCCCAGGCCATTCGGTTGGAGCGGGTTCGAAACGAAGACGCGATGAGGAAACGTTCTCTGCGTGGAGATCCCCTGCGGAGAGTAGGGGTTGTTATTACTATAGTTGTTACACGCAACTAATCCGCCCAGCAATGTGCCTATAAAAAAGCAGTTTAAGGCCTTTTTCAACCCTGAGACTCCTGGAAGCATTGAAGGATAGAGAGTTAGATGCGAAGAGCGGATTATATCAGAGCACATCCGCGTAAATTTTCTTGCCCTTTATGCCTTCACCCGTCCAATGCGCGGAGAAGGCTCCTGCTGTATCCTCAAGAATATGCCCGGTGATCTGGTAGCGCGTTTAAAGGCCTCGGCGGTCCTCTGCGACGGCGCCATGGGCACGCTGCTCTACTCCAAGGGCGTCTTCATCAACCGCTGCTACGACGAGCTAAACGTATCGCAGCCGGACTTGATCCGCGGCATTCACCACGAGTATCTGCAAGCAGGCGCTGAAGTTATTGAGACCAATACCTTTGGCGCGAACAGATTTCGTCTGGAAAGGCATGGGCTGGCGGACAAGGTCAAAGAAATCAATTTCGCCGGCGCCAGATTGGCCAAGGAAGCCGCCAAGAGCTTCGACGCCTGGGTCGCAGGCTCGGTGGGGCCGCTGGGCATCCGCATTGAACCCCTCGGCAAAACTTCGTTCGATGAAGCCCGCGCCGCCTTCCGCGAACAGATCGCCGCCTTGCTCGAAGGCGGAGTTGATGTGCTGATCCTCGAAACCTTCGGCTATCTCGAGGAGTTGCACCAGGCGTACAAGGCCGCGCGTGAACTCGATCCCAAAGTTCCGGTGATCGCCCAAGTGACAGTTGATGAAGAAGCCAACTGCCTGGACGGTTCGACTCCCGAAGTCTTCGCGCCGCGTCTCGAAGAATGGGGCGTTGATGTAATCGGCTGCAATTGCAGCGTCGGCCCGGTCGCAATGCTCGAAGCCATGGAGCGAGTTCGCGCGGCCACGAAGGCCCCAATTTCTGCCCAGCCCAACGCCGGAATTCCGCGCTCGGTTGAAGGACGCAACATTTATCTCTGTTCTCCGGAATACATGGCGAGCTATGCGCGCAAATTCGTCGCCGCCGGCGTACGGCTGGTGGGCGGATGCTGTGGAACCACCCCTGAGCACATTCGAGTGATGAAGTCCGCACTGCGCGTGACCCAGGCGCGCGCGAAAACGGGCGACGGCCAAGCCAAAGCCGCGGTTACGCCTCAGGCCGTGCCGATTGTCCCCCTCGAAAGAAGGTCGCGTCTCGGCGCCAAGATTGCTGGCGGCGAATTCGTCACCATGGTCGAAATCGTTCCTCCGAAAGGAACGAACATCCAGAAAGAACTCGACGGCGCCCGCTTCCTGAAATCCGTCGGCGTGGATGGAATAAATATCCCCGATAGTCCGCGTGCGTCGGCCCGCATGGGCAATCAGGCTTTGTCGGTGTTGTTGCAGCAGCAGGCAGGAATCGAGGCCATCCTGCACTACACCTGCCGCGATCGCAACGTTCTTTGCATTCAGTCGGACCTGCTGGGCGCGGCCGCCATCGGAATCCGCAACCTGATTTGCATCACTGGCGATCCGCCGAAGATGGGCAGCTATCCGGACGCCACCGCCGTCTTCGATGTGGACGCGATCGGCCTTGTGAATATCGTTCGCAATCTGAATCGCGGCCTCGATATCGGCGGCAATCCGATCGGCACCGGAACCAGCTTCGCCATCGGCGTGGGCGCCAATCCCGGCGTGCCGAATATTGACGAAGAAATTCGCCGCTTTGAATACAAGGTTGAAGCCGGAGCCGAGTTCGCAGTCACCCAGCCGGTGTTTGATCTTTCCCTGCTGGAAAATTTTCTGCGTCGCATCGAGCACTGCCGCATTCCAGTCATCGCCGGCATCTGGCCGCTGGTGAGCGTTCGCAACGCAGAATTCATGAAGAACGAGCTGCGTGTCTCCGTGCCTGATTCGATTCTGGAACGCATGAGCCGGGCTCCAAACCCCGAAGCCGCTCGTCACGAGGGAGTCGCCATCGCTCGCGAAATGCTGGCCGCAATCCGCGACATGGTGCAAGGCGCCCAAATCAGCGCGCCCAATGGCCGATATTCGTCAGCGGTGGATGTGCTCGAAGCGCTGGGAAGTGGCGCCGCGACGAGTACCGCCTAGTCGACAGAGCTGTTTCCCATTCCAGGGTAGTGTCTTAAACACTGTGTTGCTGCGCTTTGAGCAGGAGATTGGATTGCTCAGTTTCTTATTCGATTACGGCGCATGAGGCGACAGATTAACAATGAGAACGTCTACCAGAATGAGTATTGCGCCCCAGGTTTGCAGGAAAAACCCAAAGAAGACCCAATGCACCCCAACAAGCGTTTCACCCTTGTTCTCTTCTTTCAACTTGGCGAAAGTTGAAGCCACGGAAACGTAGTGGTTCTTTTTGTCAGTCTCACCAAGAAGCATTAGCATGACAGTTCTCACCATGCTTTTCATGAATCCAAGCGGGCCGAACGGTTGGGTAAACTTCGTCATGAGATAGGTGCCGTAGACTCCTACCGCTACACCAATCAGCGTAAGCACAGCTCCAGCGATCTCTAAGAATGCCTTCATTCCTCAGGGTCTATACTCAACACAATAATTCCATCAGGATTTGTCGGTCGGTACACTACCCTCCATTTGCCATCCGGAGTAAAGGCTACATAGCAGTCCTTGTACTTTTCTTGTTCGAAAGGTATTGGTGTGCCGCTGTAGGGACGCTGCAGAAGATGCCTGACTAGCTCAACGACGTTTTCCTGATCTTGTGGCAAAGGGCGAAAGCGAGAAAAACGATATTGGACAGACTCAGGAACGGGGTCCATGCATCACTGATGTCAGCCCGCGACAAGGCGGTTACTACTGACGTCTCGCTCTGATTTTAGAGCCTTCGCGAACTCCTCAACCGTCATCACGCGGTTCTCTTCAACATCCTGCATTGCTTTGTCGATAGAGGCCATTAGATTTCTATCATGCGCAAGTCTCTGGGCGAGGATTTCCCCGTGCGAGAGTTTTCGACTAGCAGCTGACTTCGTCATCCTTTTCCTGATCGTACTACGATCTGCCACGATAGTTCCTCCCTGCCACGCCCGTCAAGACAAAATGTTAGACAGCAAACCCGGTTCGATGTAGGTAACCTTCGTCATAGTTGGCTACCTCACTAAAGATCAAACCCTCAAGTTGCGTGCAACTCTCGGTTCGCTAGGATGTCGTGGATTTACTACACGTTATCTTTGATTCAGATCCACTGGTAAAGAAACAAGTTCTAATTCGAGCCAACCCAGTCACACGTAAACATATAAGCATCAGCCGCTTAGCCCTAGTTCACTGGGGCCAAAGCGCACCGTCAGCAATCCTCAGCTTGCATATCGAGACTGCTCATTCATGCTGAAGTGTAGCAACTCATGCCGATGGCTATTGAGTTGTCTTGCCTTCTGGCCATCGCTGCCCAGAATCACGCAACTGCTCAAGGTTTCTGACGGTCTTCCTCAGCACAGTAATGCGCCCCTTGGCCGCTTCAATCTGCCTACTTGCGTCTTGTATTAACTCATCTCACCTAGTTAACACTTTTCCGTTGACATGGCGTTTCATTTGTATTAACCTCCTTTACGTGCCCAATTTCAACGCCATGCTCACCGAGTTGCAGGAAGAATTTAAGCGAGTTATGGCTCAACGCGAAATCCTCGATCAGAGAATCGCTGCCCTGATGAAGGCAATGGATTCTGTGAAACTGCTTGCTGAGGAAATTGATTCTCCGATTACCCAGCCTCCATCCTTGCCTGATGAGGCTGGATTTACGGAAAAAGTTAGAAACCTGTTGCGGGCGAATCCGGCTCGCTATTTCACTGCTGTACAAATTCGAGACGTTCTTTCGGAATTTGATCCTAAGGCTGACCAGAAGATTCTGCTGATCCATACCCACAACACACTCAAGCGGCTGCACAAGCAGACCGAGGTGGAAGAGGGATCGGACGGAAAGAGCTACAGGTGGAAGACGCCAGGAGTTGACGTAGGCGACACCGTCATGAGTTTCCTGAAAACGATGGGTAACCTGGGAAGCCTCTCGGGAGCAAATAAGGAAACGATTGCGAAGTTGATCGCCCTTGAAGGTGAGAGCGTAGGCAGCATGGCCGTCCGCGGCGCTCTTGAACAGCTGAAAAAGAAATGATTCTCGGGTCAAATGCGAAAGCCCCGCTGTAACGGGGCTTTCAGGGAGGAAGAAATCAGCATGATGATCACAATCACCATTCGCTTTGCTGACGGTCAAACCGTGGAAATCGCGGTCAAGCCACCACCCTAAATCGTAGTTCTCGCTAAGCGCCCCGTCTGCGGCTGGAACCGTAGGCGGGGCTAATCCAAAGCGCGGAGCAAGCCGCACCCTAGACCCAATAGGATTTTGACGGCTTTCTCCGCATAACGCAAGCGGAGATTAAGATGCCTCTTTACTGGATCAGCTACGACCTGGACAAACCTGGACAGGACTACACCGACTTGATTAACCGGCTTCGTCAATGGAAGGCCACACGTATTCTGAAGTCGGATTGGCTCTTGCCCCATAACAACACAACGCCCGAAACCATCCGCAAGGACCTCGAACAATACCTGGACAACAACGACAGAATCATGGTCTCCGAAGTCCGCAGAAACGCAGCATGGCGAAACCTACTGATCAGTGACGCCGACGTGTTGTCTCTCTTCAACAATGCAACACTCTAACCGCGGGGGGCGCCGGTGGAATCGGTGCCTCTCCCCCATTTCCCGTTCCGACACCCTTAGACATTAAAACGATTCTGCTACAGTCTTTCCCCGATGGTTTCTAGGGTCACGCAGTGTACACTCTAGGGGAACTAGGAGATCTGTCCCTTGCCTAAGTTTGAAGACTGCATCCAGCGATTAGAGAAGATTGTTCACGAGTTGGAGCAGGGCGAAGTGCCCCTGGAAAAATCGCTGACTCTCTTCGAAGAAGGCATGCAGCTTTCAGGCTCGTGCCGCAAAGAATTAGAGGAAGCCGAAGGCAAGGTCGAGATTCTCCTGAAGCAAAACGGTAAGATGCAGGCCGAACCGTTCGATCGCTAGGCGGGTTCCTATCGAGAAGTTCGTTTGCGGCAAATTTAATTCCTTCCCCTTTTTCTGGGGCCTAACTGCCGTGGTAAAAGCGGCCGGAACGAGGAACCTATGCAAACCACCAACATCGTCCTACTACAAAGTGATCCCACCGTTGCCAAAATGTTGACGGCATCGTTGAGCACTTCCTTCCACGGAATTCACGTGGCTAGATCGGTGGAAGAGCTGCGCCAGACTGCTGCCAGACACCGGCCTTACGCGATCATTCTGGATCTCGAGTCCGCGACTCTGAGCGACGTGGAAGCCCTAAAGCAAGAATTCGAAGGGATTCGCATCATTTGCAATCACCGCGTCGCCGACGAAGAGATGTGGACTAAAACCCTCACCGCCGGCGCCGACGACTTCTGCCCCAGCTCGGATACACGCGGAATTCTGTCAGCAGCGGCGCCGCGGGCCAAGGCGGCCGGCAACCTCGCAGCTTAGAAAGAATCTTTCTCCCCACGCAAAAGGCGCCTCACGCAGGCGCCTTATCTATTTCCCGACCTTCAGACGCCAACCCTTGGAACAAACACGTAACAAAGCTTGATTATTCCCCACGATGGTATCCAGGCCCACGCAGGCTGCGTCCCGGACGTTCGCCAGTGATTTTGCCGTCGAGCACAACCGGTTTGCCATTTACGAAAACGGACTTAACGCCCACTGAGTAGCGAAGAGGATCGTTGTAGGTGGCGACGTCTTGAATCGCCGACGGATCGAACAGAGTAACGTCCGCCATCATGCCAGGTCGGAGAATGCCTCGGTCAGTAATTCCAACCCGACTCGCCGCCAGGGAAGTCATCTTGCGTACCGCTTCTTCGAGAGTCATGGTGTGCTCTTTGCGGACATACTCCGCTAACACTCGGGGAAAGGTGCCAAATGCGCGCGGGTGCGCCTTGGTGGTGCTCAGCGGGCCGTCCTCCGCCTGCGCCTCCGAATCCGACCCGTAGGTCACCAGGGGATTCGAAACCGTGCTACGCACATCGGCTTCGCTCATTATTGAAATCACGACCTGACTCTTTCCGCGATCCGTAATGGCAAGGTCCATGGCCGCGTCTTTGGCATCCTTCCCCATCGCGCGGCCAATCTCTTCAAAGTTCATGCCCTCATATTTCTGGAGGCTGGGATTCAAAACGTGGACGAGCAGCACTCCCTTGCCTCCTCCCGATCCGAGCCACTGGTTTTCCCAGGTTGCGCTAGGCTGGTCCATTTCCTTCTGAGCGCGGGCGCGCTGCGCGGGATCTCTCAGCCGTGCCAGCATCTTCTCGGTTCCGCCTTCCGCAACCCAGCTGGGTAAACACGCAATCAGGTCATTCGAAGCACGATCATACGGATACACACTCGCCGCAACGTCAATTCCACCTGCGCGGGCAGCTTCAATCCGCCGCAGCACCTCTGGCATTTTCCCGAAGTTTTCGCCATACGCTGCTTTCAAATGCCAAATTGTGGCCGAAATTCCGGCGCGCTGCGCAATGTTAAACACCTCATCGAGAGAAGAAAAAATCTGATCGGACTCCGAACGCTGATGCGTGAAGTAAACTCCGCCATAGCTGCGGGCCACCTTCGCCAGATCCACAATCTCGTCGGTCGAGGCAAAGACATCGGGAACATACTGCAGTGCCGTACTGAGACCGAATGCGCCCTGCTGCATCGCCTCTGCAACCAGTTGCCGCATTTGCTCCAACTCCGCTGCAGTTGCCGGACGATTCTCTTTTCCAATGACGTAATCGCGCAGCCCGCCTGCCCCAACGAATGTCCCCAGATTGATGGCTGGCCGCGCTCTTTCGAAATGGCGGAAATAATCGTCGAGCGATCGCCAATCCAGCGCGACATGATATTTTTCGGCGGCCGGACGCAGATCGTCGAGCAATCGCTCATTCACCGGCGCAATCGATGTGCCTTCACCGGTAATTTCTGTAGTCACACCTTGCGTGATCTTGCTGGCCGCCCGGCCATCAACCAGAATGTTGAATTCTGATTGCCCCTGCACATCGATAAATCCCGGCGACGCAATCAGGCCATTGGCGTCGATCCGACTTTTTGCCGTCGCCTTATGCAAGTCACCCATGCCCACGATGCGGTCGCCCGAAATGCCAATGTCGCCATAAAACCAGGGCGCGCCTGTGCCGTCGACAATGCGCGCCCCGGCGATGATGAAGTCATAGCTGACCTGCTGCGAGTAAGCTGCAGGTGTACCGAGTAGTAATGCGACGAACAACACCGGGAAAGTGAGCTGCATTTTGGCACGCATAAAGTGCTTCTTGCCCTCCATCTGACGAGCACATGGCATCGCGACGGCAACGAACTGCCAAGTGCAAAATGCCAACTGCATCCTTCAGGTGCGTGGATGATAACAAAAGCGAGCGCGAGTCTAGCGATGTAGCTCACAACCGCCGTTCGCTTTCCGAACAGCCATGTCCAGAATCGGACACCCACATACTTTTCCCACCTCGCCCAACCAACATCGTCCATTGTTTTCACTGTTTGCCTTACCTTGAGTTGGCCGTAGACATGCTTTATGCATAGGGAATACGCTCAAGGCCGGGGGCTGAGACGCGACCACCTTAAACAAGACACTGTTCCGACCTGTCCGACCCCTAGTTGAACGGAGAGGCTAATGTCAAACCTGTTGCAAGACTGCAAGTACGGATTCCGCGTAATTAAGAAGAGCCCGGGCTTTGCGGCGCTTGCGATTCTCACGCTTGCCTTGGGAATCGGCGCGAACACCACCATCTTCAGCTGGATCAATTCCACATTACTGAATCCAGTTCCCGGGCTTTCCCACCCGAGCGAGGTCGTGTCACTGACGTTGAGCAAGCCCGGCGACAATCCCTTCCCGTTTACCTATCCCGATCTCGAAGCCATGCGCGATGGCCAGCAGAGCTTTACCGGAATCGCGGCGTGCGGCTTTGTTCAGATGAGCCTGAAGGCAGAAAATAAACCGCAGCGCGTCTTCGGCATGGTAGCCTCCGCGAATTATTTCGATGTGCTGGGCGTGCGCCCGTTGCTTGGCCGCGGGTTTCTGCCTGATGAGGACAGCAAGCCGGGAGGCGCTCCCGTCGCCGTGATTGGCTACCGCTTCTGGCAATCGCATTTCGCCGCAAACCCGAACATCGTCGGCCAGACCGTTGAAATCAACGAACACCCCTACACCATTGTGGGCGTTACCCCCGCGGAGTTTCAGGGAAGCCAGACTGGAGTGCGAACCGACATTTGGGTTCCCATCATGATGCAAGCGCAATTGAACCCGCTGGGCGACCTGCTTCATGACCATCATCAGTTCTGGCTGCTGGGGTTTGGGCGTTTGAAGCCCGGCATCACGCTGCAGCAGGCACAGCAGGAAATGACGCTGCGCCTGAAGCCGGAGGCCAAAGCTTATCCCGAGGAACACAAAGGCCACGATTTTGTCACGCTGTACCCTTTGTGGCGAAATCCATTTGGCTTGAACATGTTCCTCGCGACGCTACTGCCCGCGCTGATGTGCATCGCCGGTCTTGTGCTGCTGCTGGCATGCGTGAACGTGGCCAATCTGATGCTGGTTCGCGCGGTTGGGCGCCGGCGGGAAATTGCCATTCGCATGTCGCTAGGTGTGACCAGGTGGCGGCTCGTGCGCCAATTGTTGGTGGAGAGTCTGATCCTGTCGCTCGCGGGAGGTGCTGTCGCACTGTTGATCACCCTTTGGACTCAGGGCACTCTCATGACATTCATGCCGGTGACCGAAGACATTCCGCTTTCACTCGCGATTTCGGCCGACCGCACGGTTTTGCTCGCCACGCTGGTAATTTCGGTGCTCACCGGCGTGATCTTCGGAATCCTGCCGGCGTTGAGGACGTCGGGCGTTGCGCCTGCTTCGGCTTTGAAAGAGGAAACCGGGAGCGCCTCGGGCACGCTGCGGAAGGCACGCCTCGCGAGCGGACTGGTCGTGGCGCAAATTGCACTGTCTCTCCTCCTGCTCATCTGCGCGGGCCTGTTCATTCGCAGCTTTCAGAGGGCGCAACAGATCAATCCCGGATTCAATCCGCACAATGTGCTGATCGCTTCTTACGATTTGTTTACCGCAGGATATTCGGAAGCGACTGGAGCGGAATTTGATCGCCAGTTCATGGCGAAGTTGGAAACGTTGCCCGGAGTGCAATCGGTGGCCCTATCGAATCGTGTACCGCTTAGCTTTGGCGGAGGCTCAACCAGCGTCAAGCCCGAGGGATACGTTTCTCCGGCGAATGAATCGATGGAGACACAGGCGGCAATCGTTACACCCAATTTTCTTCAGACCATGCAGATTCCGTTGGTGAAAGGGCGCGACTTCACCCTGCAGGACACGAAGAGTGCGCAGCGCGTGGCAATAGTCAGCGAAGCGTTTGCGAACCGCTACTGGCCCAAACAAGAAGCTTTGGGTAAACAGCTGAACTCGGACTTTACCCATGAATGGTTCAAGGTTGTCGGTGTGGCCCGCGACGCAAAAGAGAACGGCCTGAATGAAAAGCCAATGCCGTTCGTTTATTTGCCGCTTTATCAGATTTACCGCTCCGACATGATTGTTAGTGCGCGGGTAGCGGGAGATCCGCTGAGTTTCGCCAAGACCGTCGAGAAAACGGTCCATGAACTGAATCCCGATCTGGTCATGTATGACGTGACCACGCTCGAAGTGCGCTCCCAGTTTTCCAACTTCGCCCTGCGCGTGGCCGGAACGTTTGTCGGTGCATTCGGGCTTCTGGCTCTGGTTTTGGCCGCGGTCGGAATCTACGGCGTTACCTCCTATACCACGAGGCAGCGCATACATGAAATTGGCATCCGCTTGACGCTGGGAGCCACTAAACAAGATGTGCTGCGTTTGGTGCTCAGTCATGGCTTGAGGTTGCTGCTCATCGGCGTTGCCCTGGGACTGGCGCTATCGTTCGCATTAACTCGATTCCTGAGCGGGCTGCTGCTTGGCATAACCAGCACCGATGCACTGACGTTTTCGAGCGTGGCCCTCTTGCTGTGCGCGGTGGCGTTGTTCGCCTGCTTCATCCCAGCACGCTGGGCTACGGGCGTGGACCCGATGGTGGCGCTACGGTACGAATGAGATTGCTGTGGGGGTTTCCGCCGCAAATTGGCGACTCCTATTGACTGCCTATAAGAGCAGTGCTACTGTCTTATAGACAGACGATAGGAGAGTTCATGCCTGCCTCTCAATCCGATCTCCTGCAAGGCACGCTCGATCTGCTGATCCTGAAGGCCCTTGCCCTCCAGGAACTGCATGGGATGGGCGTATCGCGCAGAATCGCGCAAATCACTGGCGGCGCATTCGACGTCAAAGCGGGATCCCTGTTTCCCGCCCTGCACCGCATGGAACAGGCCGGTTGGCTCACATCTTTCTGGGGCGAATCAGAAACCAATCGGCGCGCGAAGTTCTACACGTTGACCAAGGCCGGCAAAAAGCAACTGCACACCGAGTCGGAGCGGTGGGAACGAATATCTCTTGCCATGGCGACCGCCTTGCGCACCACATAGGAGGCTCCTGTGATCAGTCGACTCCGCGCGCTTTGGAACAATATGTTCCGCAGACAACTACTTGATCGCGACCTCGATGAGGAGCTCCAGGCCTATCTGGAACTGGTATCGGCGGAAAAGATCCGGGAAGGGTTGTCTCCCGAAGAGGCCTACCGCGATGCTCGTCGCGATATAGGAGGGGTAGAGCAGGTTATACAGAGCGTTCGCGAGGTTAGCGCGGGAGCCTGGTTGGACTGGCTGGTGCAGGATCTTCGGTACGGGGTTCGAACGCTGGCGAAGAATCCTGCTTTCACCCTGGTTGCGATGGCCACACTGGCGCTTGGTATCGGTGCGAACACGGCGATGTTCAGCCTCCTGGATCAGGTGGTTTTGCGGCTTTTGCCCGTCAGTCATCCCGAGCAGCTCGTGATCGTCCGGGAGACCGGCAACCACTACGGCAACAGTTACGGCCCCAACACCGTTTCCTGGCCGATGTTTGAAGATTTGCGCGACAACAATCAAGTCTTCTCCGGAATGTTCTGCCGGTTTCCAGCCACCGTCACCATCGGCGATAGTGATCGATCGGCGCAAATACCCGCGGAACTGGTCTCCGGCTCGTATTTCCCAGTACTGGGCGTGGGGACGACATTGGGCCGCCCTATCGCTCCGGACGATGACGCGGTTCCTGACAGCAAGCCGGTCGTGGTACTCAGCTACAGCTTCTGGCAGAGCTACTTCGACGGTGACCGCAAAATTGTCGGACGGACGATTGCCCTCAACAGTCAGGCGATGACCGTGATCGGAGTCGCGCAGGAAGGTTTTGACGGTGTGGAAATGGGAGTTCCTGCGAAGGTTTTCGTTCCCATCATGATGAAGACGGAGATGACGCCGCACTCGGACGGGCTCAAGGACCGGCGTCGTCGGCTGAGCTGGGTCACCGCATACGGGCGCCTCAAACCCGGCGTCAGTCGCGAACAGGCGCAACTTTCGCTGCAGCCGCTCATGCATAGCATTCTCGAAATGGAGGTTCCGCAG
>Ga0209580_10000358_pt1 | contig 26173 bp, 25 predicted proteins | sample Coa_R1_5_FD_187153 | JGI IMG/M metagenome (GOLD analysis project Ga0209580, IMG submission 187153) | Surface soil microbial communities from Centralia Pennsylvania, which are recovering from an underground coalmine fire - Coalmine... | ecosystem: Environmental > Terrestrial > Soil >... | reverse complement strand
CTGCGGCACCACGAGCACGACCGCTTTGGACGTGTACCGGTCCGGCAGCTTGCGGACGACGACCGCCGTTCCTGCGGCAATGACCGAAAAGGGCACGAGGACGTACCACACGCGGCGGCGCAGCATCTGCAGCACGTCCTCGGGGGTGTACTTCTTACCGGGCAGCATTCGGTCTCCTCCCGCGTGACATCAAGGGGGCCCACAGACTCACATAGACCCGGGCGCTCTGGAGATCGCTCTGGGGGAACACGCCTGGCGGCAACTGGACGCCGCTCCCAAAGCGATACTGGTAGTAGGCGTAGTCGAAGCCGACGCTCACGATCCGGCTCGCGTCCACACGCAGGCCGGCACTCGCGAAATACGTCCGGAAGTGATCGGCGGGCGAACTGACGAGGCCGATCGCGCCGTCGGTTACGCCCACCGACGACTGCACCTGCATGCGGCGCGAGAGCTGGCCGCCGACACCGGCGGTCACGGCATCGGCGAAGACCGGCTGCAGGAAGGTCTGGGTGAACGACTCACTCCGGTTGTAGGCGAGGGTCGCCGTCCACGTGCGGCCGATCTCACGGGTGAGCGCGGCCTGCACCGTCAGAAAGTACTGCGCGCGACCGTTCAGGATGGCCGCGTTCGAGTACGCCGACAGGCCCGAGTTGAACGACAGCACGGTCCGGCGCGTGATCGACAGGCTGCGATTGAAGGCCAGCCCGCCGTTCAGGCCGCGACTCGTCGTCGGGGCCTGTCCGACTCCGAAACGGCTCGTCCACTCGGTGTAGAAAAGCTGGGCCGAGAGGCCCTGGGCCAAGAGATAGCTGAACCCGCCGCCGTAGGACTGCGTGGACAAGTCGAACGTGTGCGACTGCGTCCTGATGTCGGTATCGCCGTAGTTGAGCGAAAGGGACAACCGCCGCGTCACCTCGTGCGTCAGGGCGACGCCGCCCGTCACGTTCAGGTAATCCTCGACGAAGAGCGCCGATCCGCCATCGAGCACGAGCGTCTGGCCTAGCGGCTGACCCGGCGGCTGGCCCGGTGCCTGGCCCGGCGCGATCTGCCCCGCGTTGTCGGGCGCCGCCGGCACGACCGGCACGCCAGGCAGCGAGAAGAAGGGCCCATAGGAGGCAGCCACGTTCGCGCTGATCTGAGTTCTCCTCGTCGCCTGCCAGGAGGTGCCGATAGTGCCCGAGTCGTTGACGGCGAGGGGCTGTGCGGCGAAGGCGGCGTAGTAGTTGGCGCTCGTCGCCGCCGTCGCGCCAAACGAGAGCCGGCTGCCGCTGAACGAGTAGGACAGGGCCGCCGACCCGTTCTCGAAGCTGCTGGCCTGGGCCGGACCCACGGGCACCCCGGTCCCGAGGCCGAGGCCGGCGCCCGTTGCACCACCGCCGAGAATGTTCGTGTCGTACCCTCCGCCCAGACTCCCCATGAACGTCAGCGACTGCGCGCTGGGGACGCGGCCCGGCGCGGCGAACAGCCCCTCGTAGGGCCGCGTCGGCTGGAGTCCGGACTGAGGGTCAGGCGGCACAGTCTGCGGGTCCTGCGTCTGGGCGTTGGCCAACGGGGCCGCAGCGAGCAGGGTCACACACACGACGACGAGGGTCGAGAGCCATCGCATCGAACGTTACGGGACGATGACCTGGTCGCCGGGCTTCAGCTCGATGTTCTGCTTGAGCGCGGCCACTTTGCCGTCGATGATGTCGTCGTAGTTGATTTTGGCGACGCGGACGTTGACGCCATTGACGATGCGCAACACGCTGATGTTGTCCTTGTGCGCGTAGGCCGACACGCCGCCCGCGACGCTGATGAGGTTCACGACGGTCATGTGCTCGGTCAGCGGGTACGTCCCCGGCCTCCCGACCTCGCCGGTGATGTAGACCTTGCGGCTGTTGATCTGCTTCACGACCAGCGTCACGGTCGGATCCTGCTGATACGTCGAGAACGCAGTGGTGAGCACGGCGCGCAGTTGCTCGGGCGTCAGCCCGGCGGCCTGAATCTCGTTGAGGAACGCGAACGAGATCTTCCCGTCCGGCCGGACGGTCACATCGCCGTTCACGGTCGCGTCCTTCCACAAACTGATCGTGAGCACGTCATCCGGGCCAATCACGTAGTCCGGTGGCGGGGTCGCCGGCGGCGTGGCGGCGCCCGGTTTCGGCGGCGTCGCGACAGGTTTGCCCGCCCCGGGTGGAGGTTGTGGGACGGCCGCACCGGTGCCTCGACCGGTTGACTGCCCGGCGACCTGGGTGCCCGCGGGCGGGACGGATTGGGGCGCCGCCCACGCCGGCCACACCATCGCCGCGGTCATCACCGCGATCCACCCTGCGCGCCCTCTCAGTTTCGTCACGGCCATTGTCATCTGTCTCCCGGTGCTATCGGTACTCTTTGAACGGCAACTGACAGTCGTGTTTCCTCAGGAAGTTCAGGAACCGCTTGTAGTCGGCTGGCTGCATGTTGAACAGCCGCAGGACGATCTTGTAGTTGCCGCGCGCTTCGGCCAGGCCCTTGTGAATCAGCTCGCGGACGTTGGTCTTCGTGATCTCGCGATTCATGTAGAGGGGATACACGGCGTCCCAGAACGAGCTGCGATCCTCGACCAGCTTCTTGAAGAGGTCGTCAGCCACGGTCCGCCGCCGCTCGTGCTTCGGCCGGCCGAACGTCCCTGGTGTCTGGATCTCATGCGGCAGGTCGGTGACGCGCACATCCTCGGCGGAGCGTCCCGTCACGATCAGGCGCTCGATCACGTTCTCGATCTGGCGGACGTTGCCGGGCCACGCATACTCGCACAGGACCGCCATGGCCTCCGCAGAGATCCGCCGTTCGTGGTGCGGTGCGTGGCCGTTGCCGTTGGCGTGCGCAACCGCGCCGGCGTTGAACTTCGCGAGGAAGTGGTCGATGAGGAGCGGAATGTCCTCGCGCCGCTCGCGCAGCGGCGGGACGACCAGGTGGATCACGTTGATGCGATAGAAGAGGTCCTCGCGGAACAGGCCCTGCGCGATCATGGTCGGCAGCACGCGGTTGGTCGCGCACATCACGCGCACGTTGGTCGTACGGGCGGTGCGCTCGGCGCCGACTTTCTGAATCTCCCCGGTCTCGAGAAACCTCAGCAGCAGCCCCTGCATCCGGAGCGTCATCTCGCCGATCTCGTCGAGAAAGATCGTCCCGTTGTCAGCCATCTCCAGCTTGCCGGGCTTGTCGCGATAGGCTCCGGTGAAGCTCCCCTTGACGTGACCGAACAGCTCCGACTCGAGCAGGGTTTCCGGAATCCCCGCGCAGTTGACTGGCACGAACGTCGGTCGCCTCGGGCTCGCGGCGTGGATGGCGCGAGCCACCACTTCCTTGCCCGTGCCGCTCTCCCCGGTGATCAAGACCTTCGCGTCGGATTTCGCGACCTGGTCCACCTCGGCCCGGAGCTCGGCAATCTGCCGGCTCACCCCGATGAGCGTTCCGAAGCCTCGTGCTTCCATCAGCCACCCTCGCCCGCGTGAAAAACTCCCCGAAGAGCGCACGCCGGGCGACTGAAGCCTTTGCAAACCGACAACCGGTCTTTCACCTGGCTCGGCCAGTAGGCTATGCGGCCTATATCTCATTGAATAAAAATGACTTACATCGATCCGTATCGCGTGATTCCCCTTCTCGACGTTGTTTGGAAGTACGGCCGGTGAGGGCTTAATCGAAAAGAAAGTCCGAGCCTAATCAGACTTTCGACTCGCCCCAGGCAGTAGAAAGGTCTCGGTTACAAACATGTCGTTTGACGAGGGACTTTTCCCCTATTACGATCGGCTCTCGCTCCCACAACGATCGGACCTGGAGACTCATGCAGTTGTCAGCGCCGCGTCCGCCCGAAGCCCGCTTAATCGGCCGTAGCGAGGCCATGCAGCGTCTCGAATCCGACATCGAGTGCGCCGCCCGGTCCGATGCGAAGGTCCTGATCACGGGCGAAACCGGCGTGGGCAAGGAAGTCGCGGCCCGGCTCATCCATCAGAGCAGCGCGCGTTCGAATTCGCCGCTCGTCACGCTGAATTGCGCCGGGTTGCCTGATTCGCTGCTCGAATCCGAACTCTTCGGGCACATGCGCGGGAGCTTCACGGGCGCCTACCGGGACAAGCCGGGGCTCCTCGAGATGGCGCCGAACGGCACGGTCTTCCTCGACGAAGTCGGCGAGATGAGCCCGCGCATGCAGGTCGTGCTGCTCCGCTTCCTCGAGACGGGCGAAATCCAGCGTGTCGGCTCGGATCGATCGCATACGCGGGTCAACGTGCGCGTCATCACGGCCACGAACCGCGATCTGCAGGAGCAAATCGCATCAGGCGGGTTCCGGGAAGATCTGTACTTCCGCCTCAACGTCATTCGCCTCGCGATTCCGCCGCTCCGCGAGCGAAGCGACGACGTCCCGGTGCTCGTGCAGTATTTCCTGTCGAGCTACGCCCGCCAGCACCGGTCGGAGGTCAGCGGCGTCTCGGCCGAGGCCATGGACGCGCTCGTCGCCTACCGGTGGCCCGGCAACGTCCGCGAACTGAAGAACGTGGTCGAGCGCATGGTTCTCAAGGCGGCCGGCCCCTCCGTTCGTGTCCACGAACTCCCGCCGGAGGTGGTCCGGAGCGTGACGAAGGCGCCGGCCAGCGCTGGGGCCCCCAAGGTGTCGCAAGCCGAGGAGCTGACGTCGCTGATGCTCGACCATCGCGAGCCGTTCTGGTCGGCGGTCTATCCGCTCTTCATGTCGCGCGATCTCACGCGATCCGATCTTCGGCGCATCGTGCAGACGGGCCTCGAGCGAACCAATGGGAACTACCGTTCGCTCGTGCAGCTCTTCAACATGCCAGCCACGGATTACCGGCGCTTCCTCAGCTTCCTGCGCAAGCACGACTGCCAGTTGCCGTTTCAGCGCTTCCGCACGATCGCCGCGCGGCTCGGGACGCCCGGCACCTCGCCCGTCGCCCCGACGTCCAGCTCGCGGACGAGTTCGTTTCCGTCGTCATTCCAAGATCCTCCGTCGAAGCAGGCGATTTAGCGCCGGCCGGGCGCCTCTAGCCAGGGGGCGCGGGTCGGCGGAAAGCCGTGCCCGAGAGGCGCAGACTAAAGTCAATTGTCCGCGAGAATCTCCAATGGACGGCAGTAGCTCCTGAATCCTGTAAGTGGCTTTTGAACAAGGCTTTAAAGCCGAATCGCGTCGGCAAGGCAGTGGCTCTTCCCTGGCAGTAAAGTTGCTTAACGGAACCCGCGATTGATCCGGCCTTGCACTTCGCACCGGACTCGGGGACTCAGGACTCTGGGAAAAGAGTAGGGGCATCATGCGACCAGTGACCAAGATGTTCGTAGTCAGTCTCACCGTGGCAAGCTGCCTGATCGCGAGTCGCGTGACGGCCTATGCCGATTCGATTATCTGGGGAAACAGCGCCAGTTCCGGGAATGTGAGCCTGGAGGCCTTCGACTCCGTGACGGGCGTTCCCGTTCAACAGTTCCTCGTACCCAATCTCACGGCCCGTGGTGACAACGGCCGCGGCGTCGCGGTTCTCGGCCACACCATTTACTACACTACGGCCGACTCGGGCAACATCTACATCACCAATGATTCGACCCATGCCGACCTTGGCATTCTCGTGAACACGGGTTTCGCGGGGATTGCAAACGTCGCGACGGACGGCACGTTCATCTATGCGTCCGATTACCAGACCAGTTCGGGGACCGTCAATAAGTACGACACGTCGGGCAACCTGGTCGGGACCATCAACGTCGGGTCCGGGTTCGGGCGAGATGGCTTCGAGGTCCAGAACAATCCGAATATCGCTGGTGGGGCCCTGACGTTCATCTCGAATCGCGGCGACCTCACGAGTCCCTACGACGTTTATAGCGCTACGGGCACGCTGCTCATTTCGGCGTTCATCAACCCGGCTGCCAATGGGTTTGGCACCGCCCAGACCGGTATTGCCTACGACGGGACGGACTATTTCGTCTCTCAGATTTTTAGCAACGAGCTGTTGGAGTACTCCGGTACCGGTGCATTCATTGGTGTGATTCCCCTCCTGGGCACGAGTCCGTCTGGGTCGCGGTTGCTGGAGGATCTGTCAGCGGTCGGCAACACTAACACCAATCCACCGCCTGGCACGGCTCCGGAGCCCGCGACGCTTCTGCTCCTCGGCACGGGATTGGCCAGTTTGGCCGCCCGGCGGCGCAAGCGGGGAGCCTAAGACCCTCGCTCTCTTCGAATCCCACGACCAGCCACTCCAGACGAACGGAGTGGCTGGTCGTGCTGTTTGTGGGCTCACGAAATTCCCAACGTTATGGCGGCGAGACGATCGGCTCGATTCACAATTAACCACCGAATACCTGACGCAATCTGTCTGCCGGACTAGGAACGAACGACCAGGGGATCGGCCGAACGGGCCAACAGGCACCGACAAAAGGACCGCTAGCGGCGACGCGCCGCGGCTATTGATGCCAGGCCACGCGGCACGCGTCTTGCGACAGTCGGACGCGGTGCTCTCATGATCCGATGTGCCAATCGTGTCCTGGCATGGTGTGCTCTTACGCTGCTCGTGCCCTCGGCCGCCCTCGCACAGGTTCAACTGCAGGGCCTCACGGGGATGACCGACGCGGCCTCCCGCGCGCCCTTTTATGCCGGCGCGATCGGCATCAAGGTCTCGTTTCTCGAACTCGACCTCGAGGGCGGGCGCTTCACCAACGTGCTGCCGAGCGGCGTGCTCAACGCGCTTCAGCAATTGGAGCAGCAGCACAACCTGCCCGTGCAGGCCATCGCCTCCGTGCCGGCGACGTACGGTCTGGCCCAACTGCGGCTCATCGCGCCGCACGGCGCGCTCAAGCCATTTATCGGGGGCGGCCTGGGCGTCGCGCATCTCGAACCGCAGATCGACGTCTCCGTGAGCGGCCTCAACCTCGGCGACGTCTTCGGGCTGACGGCGCTCCAACCGCAGAACGAAACGATGGCGGTCGGCACGGCGGGTCTCAGGCTGGACCTCGGCGCGATCAACGTCGAAGGCGGCTATCGCTACATCGTGATTTTCAGCCAGTTCACGCCCAGCACGGATACAAGCCACGACAAGATCCTCACGCATGTGAGCGCCGTGTACGGCGCGTTGGCGATTCGGTTTTGAAGGGGAAGCGCGTCCATCCGGGCCGATGCTCGCACGCGCGATCGGCTCCGAACGATACGTGGTCTGGCACCACATCGTCTGGTCCGAATTGTCTTGACGAGCCTGTGCTTTGGTGGTGAATTGGCCTCACAATGAAGGGCTGACTGAGATGGCTGACGACCACGCGGTGCCCGCCGATCGAACGGTCGCATCGCCAGCCCCGCGCGGCCCTGACGTCGGTGACGACTTCCCCACCGAAGCGAGCCTGCCGCGACGCGCCGGCGATGCGCGCCCCGCCCGCTCGCCCGCCCCGCCTACGGGAGCCGCGACCGATTTCTCCAGTGAGTTCCCGAGCGAAAAGGACGCGCCGTATTCCGAGCCGGCCCGGGCCGCGACTGCCGTGCCGCGGGTCGCGCTGCCGCCGCCGCGAACGCGCGCCGGCTGGCAGCATCAGCCGGCGTGGTGGATCGCCGCCGCGTGCGCCGTCCTCGCGATCGTCGAGGCTGGCGTCATCACCGGGCGGATCCCGTTGAAATTGGGAAGCCGATTCGGCGGCGCCGGACCGGCTTCGCGACAGTCCGCTCAGGCCGTGAGCGACGGTCGGCCCGGCGGCGACCCGGCGAGATCTGGTCTCGCCTCGGCGCCTCCGAATCTCCCTCCGGGCACGACTCCTCCGGTGCCCGCGTCGGCACTGGGCTCGAACACGCTCAGCCAACTCGAAGTGACTTCCGATCCGCCGGGCGCCCGCGTCACCGTCGATGACCGGGTCCGAGGGACCACGCCAGTCACGGTGCCCGTCAGCCCCGGGCCGCACATCGTCATCGTGTCCGACGGCACAGCAAGCTCGCGCAAGACCGTGGATACGGTTGCCGGCGGAACCGCGACGTTCCTGGCGTCGTTTGCGCCGGTCGCCATGTCGGCCGGCTGGGTGTCGATCCGTTCGCCGCTCGAGCTCCAGATACGGGAGGGTGACAGCCTGCTCGGCGCGACGACGGCCGATCGTCTCATGATGCCTTCTGGACGACATGTCCTCGCGCTCTCCAACGCCGGCGCCGCCTTTCAGACGACCCTGACCGTGACTGTCGACCCAGGCAAGACGACGACCTCCACCGTGACGATCCCCAATGGCTCGCTGTCACTCAACGCGCTGCCGTGGGCCAGCGTCACGATCGACGGGCAGGCCCTTTCCGGAACCACGCCGTTCGCGAATCTTCAGGTGCCCTTGGGCCCCCATGAGATCGGCTGGACGAACCCGCAGTTTGGCGAGCGGCATCAGACGGTCGTCGTGAACGCCAAGACGCCGGTTCGGCTTGTTGTCGATCTCCGAGTGAAGTAACTCGAAGGCTGGGAGGCGGGAAGCCTGGGGAGGCTTGCGGGCCGGACCCTTCATGACCAATAATATGGTCATGAAAGAGGTCACACTTGCGCACGCGAAAGCGCAGCTCTCGGCCTTACTCGATCGCGTCGAGGCGGGAGAGACCGTGGCCATCACGCGGCGCCACCGGGTCGTGGCCGAAGTCCGACCGGCAGGGCCTCGTCGGCGGACAAAGCCGCGCCCGTTCGGACTGTGTCGGAACGAGTTTCGCGTGCCGGACGACTTCGACGCGCCGTTGCCAGCCGCGCTCGTCAATGCCTTCGAGGGGCGATGAATTTGCTCCTCGATACGGCCGTCTTTCTGTGGCTCGTCGCGGGGGACGAGCGGTTGTCCGAACCAGCCCGGTCGGCCGTCCGGGATCCCGATCGCCGCGTGTGGCTGAGCGTCGTCTCTCTGTGGGAGATCAGCATCAAACAGAAGATCGGCCGGCTCGCGTTGCCGCGCGCGGCGTGGTCGTATGTCACGGCGGCCCGCGAGCGACACGGGATCGAATCGCTGGCCCTCGGGGAGTCTGCCGTTGCTCACCTGGCGAAACTCCCGGATGTTCACAGGGACCCATTCGATCGCATGCTCGTCTGCCAGGCCCTTGAACACGACCTCGTCCTGGTGACGAACGACCCTGTCGTTCATCAGTATCCGGTCAAGACGTTCTGGTCGTAGGACGGATTAACTCTCCCGGAGCACTTTGGCTGGGTCGACGTGTGACGCGCGATACGCCGGCCACCAGCTGGCGATGGCGGCCACGAGTACGAGAACGACTGTCGCGCCCGCAAAGGTGGCTGCATCGTCCGGGGCGAGACCAAAGAGCTGGGCCTGGACCAAGCGGGAGGCCCAGAAACCGAGCGCTCCACCCGCCACGACACCCATCAGCACCACGACCGCCACGCGACGGACGACGAGCTGGATGACGCCCGCACCGCTCGCGCCGAGAGCCATGCGGATGCCAATCTCGGTTCGGCGGCGGCTGACCGCATACGCGACCACGCCGTAGAGGCCGAGTCCGGCGAGGAGCAGCGCAAGACCGCCGAAGAAAGCTGAGAGGATGGCGAGCAGGCGTTCACGGATCGTCGCGGCGCTCACGCGGTCGGACAAAGGCTGTGAGGTCACCGAGAGCGTGGGATCGACGGACACGGCCGCGGCCGCGATGGCAGGGGCGAGCGCTGACGGCCCGTCAGTTGAGGATCGAACGGTCAGGCTGAGGCTGGCCAGCGGTCCGGCCACGAGCGGTTGATAGATGGTCGGGGGCACGCCGTCGCGCATGGAATCGTAGATCGCGTCCTCGACGATGCCGACAATCGACATCGGCGCGGCCTTGGCGTTGCCGACGAGCCGGACGATCGCACCGAGCGGCTGACGATCGCGATAGTACTTGCGCGCGAACGTCTCGTTCACGACGATCGGCAGGTTCGCCGTCTGGCCCGAATCCTGCGCGGTCAACATGCGGCCCGCGATGAGGGCCGTGCCGTACGTCCGGAACCAATCGGGACCGACCGCGTTCAGATAGACGTCGCGGTCGTCCTCCGGCAACGACAAGCCCTCTGGATTCTGGATGATCTGGTCCCACTGGCCAGCGAGCGGCGTCACCGCGGAGAGCTCAGCGCCCGCGACCCCGGGCAGCGAGCGCACACGGTCACGCACGCGTTCAAAGAGCGCGAGCCTGGCCTCGGCTGGCGTCGGACTCTTCGCCGCGTTGAGATCGACAATGAGTAAGGGCCGCGGGTTGAAGCCGAGCGATAAATCGGCGAGCGACGTAAACGTTCGAACGAAGAGACCGGCTCCAATGACGAGCACGAGACTCAGCGAGACCTGCGCCACGACCAGCAGGCCGCCGAGCGTGCCGCGCCCGCCGGCCACGGACCGGCCCTGGGCCTTCAGGGCGTCGTTCGCCTCGGCTCTCGTCGCCCGCCAGGCCGGCGCCAGGCCGAAAACCAGCCCCGACAGCATCGACACGACCGATGTGAACGCGAGCACGCGCCAATCGAGCGTGAGCGGCAGCTGCACTACGGTTGTCGCCGTCGAGAGCTGACCGACGACGAGGCCGCTGGACCACGCCGCAAAGATCAGTCCGAGTGCCGCGCCTGCGGTCGACAGCAGCAGGCTTTCCAGACACATCTGACGGATGAGTCGCGCACGCGATGCGCCGAGGGCCAGGCGCACACTCATCTCGTGACGACGACCGTCCGCACGCGCCAGGAGTAGATTCGCGAGGTTCACGCAGGCAATGAGGAGCACGACACCGACGACGACCATGACGATGGCGAGCGGCTCTTGGTAGGCGCTCCGGAGCCCCGAAACGCCGGTAGACGCCGCCCGGACGACCATCGGCGCGGTCAGGTACTTCGCTTGATCGCTTGGACGATAGTCCGGAGGCATCGTCGCGGCGCGGAGGCTCGGCTGGATTTCACGCAGGGCTTGCGAAGCGCGATCGATCGTCTGGTCTGGCTCGAGTCGTGCAAAGACCGTGAGCCACCAGCCCGACCGCATATCAAGCATGCTGCGCGGGCGCGTAAGCGGCTCTGCGCCAAGGGGCACCGCGACATCGAACGATCGGCCGACCTCTCCGCCAAAGAACTCCGGCGGGGCCACGCCGACGACCGTGAAGGGCACACCTGACAGGCGTAGAGGACGGCCGACGACGTCCTGGGCGCCACCGAACTGCCGCTGCCAGAAACCGTAGCTGAGGACTGCGACCGGGCCATCCGCGCCGCCGCCCCGGCGATCGTCCGTCTCGGTCAGGAGTCGGCCCAGGCGAGGGCGAACGCCAAACGTCTCGAAGAACGAGCCGCTCACCCACAGTCCCGACACCGGACGGGCCTCGCCGCCGTCGGCCATGTTGAACGTCGTCGTGCCCCAGGCTGCGGCGCGCGCAAAGAGGTCCGGCCTCGCTCGCAGGGCTTCCCAAATGGGATTCGACAGGGAACGGGTCGCGGCGGTCCGCTGCACTTGGACCAACTGTCCGGGATCGCGCACCGGCAGGGGGCGAAGCACGAGACTGTTGACGATGGAGAAGATCGCCGTATTGGCGCCGATGCCCAATGCGAGCGAGGCGAGGGCGACGGCCGTGAAGCCGGGACTTCGCGCCCAGACGCGGAGACCGTGACGCAGGTCGCGAATCGTGGTCTCGATGCCGGGCACACCCCGGCGATCGCGGTACTCTTCCTTGGCGGCTTCCAGGGCGCCGAACTTCAGATGCGCGATTCGTCGGGCTTCGCCCAACGGCGTACCGGTGCGCACCAGCTCGTCGATGTGCAACTGGAGGTGGCTCTCGACCTCCGACTGGAGATCGCGGTCGCGCCGGGGGCCGCCGGCAAGGCCGAGGACCCGAGCGAACCAGGCGCGCCAGCGCCGCATCACGCCTTCTCCCCGAGAAACCGCGCGAGGATCGCTGTGGTTTCCTCCCATTCGCGCGCCTCGCGTTTGACCCGCTGGTGGCCGGATCGAGTCAGCCGGTAGTACTTGGCCCGCCGGTTGTTCTCGGACACGCCCCATTCCGACGCGATGTCGCCCTCCTGCTCGAGCTTGAGGAGAGCCGGATACAAGGTGCCGTAGTTGAGGACGAGGCGATCGCCGCTCGTCTGCTCGATCCGCCGGGCGATGCCGTACCCGTGAAGAGGTCCGAGCGCCTCGAGCGTCTTCAGGACCATCAACGCGAGCGTTCCCTGCTGGACTTCTGGCTTCGATCCCACTGTTGCTCCCTTGTCAAAGGCCTCGAAGGCTGGACGGCCGGAAGGCCCTGCCCGCGTGCGAGTCAGACTCCTATGGCTTGCCCATAGTATAGACGCATGGGGAGACCAGCGGGTTAGCCCTGGTCTCCGGTTCGGGCTAACGAGTGCCTACGAACGGCCCGCGTGTCGGTTGGACAGGGTCGTCACGCCTTTGACCTTCAGGAGCTTCACATCGGCCGTGACCAACACCAGGTCGAATACTTGTGCCGTCGCAAGAAGAAATCGGTCCACAGGGTCGGCGTGTCCGGTGCCCAGGGTTCGACTCACGAAGGCCACTTCGTGGGTCAGTGGGGCCTCGGTGACGGGCGCGCGTTCAAGAGCCTGCCGGACCCACTCCTCAGCCGGGACATCGACCTCAAATCGTCCCCGCTCGATCGCCATGAGCGCTTCCCAGATACTGAGCGGTGACAGCCACCGCTCCGTATCGGCGGCAGTCAACGTCGAGGCGACCGCTGCGGACAAGCGTCGCGGCTCGGCAAGGCTCCAGAGCCAGATGTGGGTGTCAAGAAGAACTCTCACCGCGCGGCATTCCATTGGTCGCGCGGGACGATCGGTTCCACGAGATCACCGACCACTCTCCCGCGGCCTTGCATCGCACCGAGCCACGATCCGGAGGCAGCCACCACGGCGGGCGGGACGACATCCGCGAGCGGCTTGCCGAATCGCGTGACCCGGAGAGGGCGGCCGGTCCGGCGAACGCGCTCAAGGGCTGCCAGACAGGTTGCCTTGAACTTCGAGACGGCGATCGTGTCCATCTCGTATTTATACCATGGTCACAGACCATGGTTCATTCTCTGATCGGTATTCTCCTTCACGACGCCCCGCTCCGAGACTGGCCTGATCCCGCCCGCTACTCGGCCTTGAGGGCCAGGAGAGGGCTGATGCGGTTGGCTCGAAGGGTCGGCAGCACGCCGGCGGCGGCCGCGACGACGACGATCACGAGCGAGGCGCCGCCGTAGATCCACGGATCTCGCGCCGACTCGTTGAACAGGAGCGACTCGATCGTTCGGCTCGCCACGAGGGCGGCCACACACCCCAGGGCGCTGCCGACGACCGCCATGCCGATCCCGCCCCGGAGAATCAGTTTCGCGACGTCAGTGCGCCGCGCACCGAGCGCCAGGCGGACGCCAATCTCGTGGGTGCGATCGGCGACGAGGTAGGACATGACGCTATAGACGCCGACGGCCGCCACGAGGAGCGCGAGGAGGCCGGACAGCACGAAGACGGTGGCGCCGATGCGCCATTGCTGGGTTTGTGGATCGATCTTGTCCTGGACGGTCGACAGGTCGACGAACTGAATCGTCGGGTCGCGGTCAAGGATTGCCCGGCGAACGGCCGGGCCCAGGAGCAAGGGATTTCCGGCTGATCGCACCAGGAGCACAGTGCCTCCAAAGGCGGTTTCCTGCCCGAACGGAATGTAGTAGTGCATCACCGGAGGCTCGCGGACGGCGGACCGATGGGTCGACTCCGCGACGCCGACGACGCGCGCGCACGGCGGAGCCGGGGCCTCGCCGCTGATGATGCATTTACCGATTGGATCCTGATCGGGCCAGATCGTCTGCGCCATCGTCTCGCTGACGATCGCCACCGGCTCGCTACCGTAGCGATCGGCTGGTCCGAACGCGCGGCCCCGCAGAATTCGCGTGCCCACGGTGGCAAAGTAGTCGGCGCCGACGGCGCTGACGCTCGGGCTTCCCGTCTTGAGGCGCGGAACGGTCGCGAGGCCGGGCACGCGCAGCGCGACCGTGAATCGATTGCCGAAGGGCATCCCGATCGCCGCGCTCGCATGGTCGACCCCTGAGATGCGTCGAATATCGGCGACCAGGGCCACGCTCGCGTTGTCGCGGCGCTGGCGCTCGACATCCCGTGCCGAGGGATCTTCGATCTGGGAGAGCGGCCCCCGATTGCGGTAGGTGATGTCGGCGACCATGACGCGCTCGGGGTCGATGCCGAGCGGCAAGGTCCAGACATTCCAGAGGCTTCGCACGAACAGACCGGCGCCGACGAGCAACACCACTGACAGGGCCGCTTGCACGATGGTCAGGGCATGTCGCGCCCGGGATCGCCGTCCTCCGCCGTCGCGTACGCTTTCTTTAAGGGCGTCCGTCAGATTCGCTCGCACGGTTCGCCACGCCGGCAAGAGGCCCACGGCCACACCGGTGATCACGGCGAGCGCCGCGGATGCGGCGAGGACCGAGGCGTCCACCGGTGACGTGCTCCAGTCCACCCACGCGAAGATCAGCGGCCGCGCGAGGTCTCCGAGCGCATATGCCACGGCAATCCCGCCCAGGGCTCCGCCGATCGCCAACAGCATCGACTCGACGAGCAGCAACCGGACGAGTCGGGACGTTCGCGCTCCGAGCGCGGCGCGCAGGGCCACCTCGCGCGACCGTCTGACACCCCGCGCGAGCAGCAGGTTCGCGACGTTCGCGCACGCGATGACGAGGACGATCAGCGTGACGCCGAACAGCCATCGGACGACGGTGACCTCGGGCGCCTCGACGCCGGAGTCGTCCGCCGAGAGTCCGGCCACGAACATCCGGCCCGCCGCGACGTACGGCTCGTCACCGGTGTAGGTTCGGTGAAGAATCGCCGTCAACTCATCAGAAGCCTGCGCGGGCGTGACTCCCGGCTTCAGCCGACCGACGATCTGGAGCCACTGGGCGTTCCATGACGTCTGCCAGTCCTTCGCGACCTGGGGACCCTGGAGGTTGATGGGCAGCCACGCATCCACCGGTCCGAGCTGCGGTCCGGTAAATCCCTGCGGCGCAACGCCAACGACCGAGTAGCGCCCCTTGCCGATCGTGACGGTCTTGCCGAGGACGTCCGCCGTACCTCCGAACCAGCGCTGCCATGCGCCAAAGCCCAGCACGACGACGTGCTCGGCGCTGTTCGGGACGTTCTCGTCATCCCGGAAGAAGCGACCGACGGCGGGCTCGACACCGAGCAGCGGAAACAGGGTCGCTGACGCCAAGCCGGCCCGGGCCTTCCTCGCCTCGGCTCCCTCACCCACGGCGATGTCGTTCACGGCGTAGGACGCGACGGCCTCGAAGCTCCTGGCCTGTTGCCGCGCGATGTCATAGCTGACGTTGCCGAAATCGTTGGTCGTGAACTGCCGCATGCCCTGCGGCTGCGTCGTCAGGTACAAGCGGACCACACGACCCGCGTCACGAACATGCCTCGGCCCGCTCACGAGCAGGCGATCGACGATGCCAAACATGGCGGCGTTGGCACCGATGCCGAGCATCAAGGCGGCGACGACGAAGGCCGTGAACCCCGGGTCGCGACGGAGGCCGCGCGCCGACCACCGGACGTCCTGCCACAGGCTTTGCATGACGAACCTCCTGGAAGTCGAATCCGGGACCGCGAGGAGTGAAGACGTCGCCTGAGCGTGCTCACTCCGCATCTCGGAGCGGACCACGCTCAACGTGGACGCGGCATCGATGACGACCTTCGGAATCTCGCTGAGTCGCACAGGGCGGGCCCGGTCGAGGGCCTCGGCGGTCTCGAGCACCTCGTCGGCAAAGCGCGCGCGGAATGCCCGTGGGAAGAGCCCGAGCAGCGCGCGAAAGATTCGGGTTCTCATGCCAGCCGCGGGCGCTTGCCGGACTCGGTCAGCCGGGCGGCCCGCACGAGTCGCGCCATCCGCCCCACCTCGGCGTCGAGGACCGCGCGCCCGAGCTTCGTCGGTCGATAGAACCGCCGCCTCGGATCGCCGCCTTCCCCGGCGGGCGCGTCACATTCCTCGATGAGCGCATCCCGCAACAGGCGTCGCAACATGCGGTAGAGGGCGCCGGTTTGAAGCACGGTGGCGCCACCGGACCGTGCCTCGACGTCGCGGATCACGCCGTAGCCGTGGAGGGGGCGCGCCGCGAGGGCCAGAAGAATCAGAAGCGCGTCAGTCGACAGCGGCAAGAAGGACTCGGGTGGCGGTGTGCCGGCCATGCCCAGACCTTACCGCAACTATGGACAGAATGTCCACATCAGCCCCTCGGCGACGTGGCGTGTCCGGCAGGGGCCGCGGGAGGGTACGGATCTGGCTCAGAACTCTGCGCGTGGCGCGGTCTGATCCCGGCCGACTCGCCCGCTCGTGATCTCGGCACGAGCGTAGTTCTCGGCACGCACGGGCGCCCGGCCGAGGCGCCGGAGCAAGCTGATTTGCCCGATGTGCGTGAGCGCATCGGCAATGGGTCCCTGAAAGAGCATCGTCTCCGAGCCCTCGACGGGCGACTCCAGCGCGCGATCGAACTCGGCCAAGCCGTCGAAGAACCGGTCGCAGTCCGCCTCCCAGGATTGAGGGACTTTCGGCGCCCAGACCTGCTTGCCCTGCGCCATCGTCGCGCCCCAGTCGAAGAGGTCGCAGATATGCGCCAGGATTTCGCCGGCAGTTCGCGATCCCTCGCCCGCCGACACGCTCGCGAATCCGGGGGGTGCGTTTCGAAGGGCCTTGCCGCCACGGTAGGCGACCGTCGCCAGGGTGTGACGGATCGTCAGGGACATGTCAGAACCTCCATCTGAAGGGGCCGCTCATCGCCGGGCGTCGACAGCGTCAACGACGCCCGTCTCGAGCAACCGCGCGTCAGCGGTCATGACCCTTCCGTAATGCACAAGGGCCGTGGCCGCAATGAAGCAATCGGCTGGGTCTTTGACTGATGTACTCAGGCGCGCGGCAGCGATCGCGATGTCGCCAGATAGTGCCGCCTCCTGGATACCCAGGCTGAGGACTTGGGCACGGAATTCGTCGGGCCCCACGCTCAGTCTGACGCGATTCCGCTGGATCAGGAGGCTCAGTTCCCAAAACACCACCGCACTCGTCCACAGGCGCTCGGCGGCGAGCGCGCGGTTCGCGAGGGCGCCCGCGCGCCGGCCGAGCGTCGGCACGCCTTCAACGATCCAAATCAGAGCGTGCGTGTCGAGGACGATCATCCCTTCAACGCCTTCCACTTGACCCCAACCGGGCCGATGATGTCGCCACGAATCTCGACCGTGCCCCGCATCGCGCCGACAATGTTGTCAGGCCGGTTGACCAAGGGCACGACGCGAGCCACGGGTTTCCCACGTTTGGTTACCACCACCGGCTGCCGGGTCTCGGCGACGGTATCGAGGACCTGGAGACACGTGGCCTTGAAGTCGGCCGCGCTGATCACTTTCATCATGACCACCTAGATGACCATTATACGCCTCGGCGCGATGCGAGTCTGCCGACACGTCATCGGACGCGATAATAGGTCACGGTCCGATTGTGATGCGGCTGTTCGCCTGCACTCTTCTCGGGAGCGCCGAACGCGCGTTCTACGACGCGGCGATCCGACGACTCGTCGACCTGTACGGACGACTGCTTCGTCCGGTCCCCAGCGAGTCGGCTCATGTGACGTACGCGTTCATCGCGCACCTGGACGATGAACGACTTCCGGTGGCTCTCGACGCACTGAGATCCGCAGCGAGCCGGCTCGAGCCGACGGCGGTGACGATCGGCCATCCGCAGGTCGTCTTTGCCGGTCGCGAGGCCCGTTTGATCGACATCCGTATCGTCGACGGCGGCGCCGCGCTGGCGCGCTTCGCCGAGGAGATCGCCGCTGCCCTCGAAGCGGCCCTGCCAGGGGCGCCGATCAACCGAAGCCGGTCTCCGCACGTGACGCTGGCGCGATTCCGGAGGGGCACCTCGCGCCGGGCAGCCCAGCCGGTCGTCGAGTCACTCGGACAACGCGACGCGTTGCCGCTCCGGCACGTCCAGTTCGCTGACGTCCAGCTCGTGTCGAGCGAGCTCACGGCCCAAGGGCCGATCTACACCGTCCTCGCGAGCGTTGTCTTGGGCGACTCGGCGAGGTAGGTCCGCGTCAGGGGGTCAGGCCCGGCTTACGCCTGCGGGGCCAGACCCCTCTACTGCTCGTACTTCTCGACCACCGAGGCCGGGCGCACGTGCGCGCGATTCGGATCCTGCCCCGCGTCGCGGAGCGCGCGCCGCTGCCTCAGCAGATCCCAGCACTGGTCGAGTTCGACGCGAATCGCGTCGAGCCGCACCTGCCCGTGGTCGTCAAGGTCCTTGCTTCCGTAGAGCTTCTGCTCCTCGTGCACGAGCTTCTCAATGTGCTTCAGTACGGTTGTGTCGGTCGTTTGATCCGCCATGATCTCATCTCACGCTAAAAGACTTGAAGGCTGGAAGGCTGGAAACCTGGGAGGCCAGCCTCACCCCTGGCGCCCGCCGCCGCTCGTCTTCGCCAGGTGATAGCCGGCCTTGATGGCGTCCGCTTCGGTCATGAACTTGCCGTTCTTCGTGTTGCCGTAATAGACGTCGCCTTCCTTGTGGTACACCTTCGTCGATAAATTCACCCACACCATGCCCTTCACGGGCGGGACTTGCGGGGTGCCCGTCACGGCCGGCTTGGACGATGTCGACGACGACGACGCTGGGGTGGTCGGGGCGGTGGCTGTGCCGGGAGGCGGCGCACTGGCGCCGACGGTCACGAGCGGCGTGATCGCCGCAATGGACTTAGCGGTGAGACCAGCCTTCGACAAGTCGCTCACGGCGGTGTAGGGCCGACCGGCAATGATCTTCTTCGCCGTCGCCGGACCGACGTTGGGCAACGTCTCGAGCTGGGCTTCGGTCGCGCTGTTGAGGTCGACCGGTGCCGCTGTCGAAGAGGCCGCCTTGGTCTTTGCCGGCTTCGCTGGCTTCGGCGAAGACTTCGCCGCCGGCGTCCCCACGATCACGAGCGGCGCGATGTCCTGAATCGCCTTCGCCGACACGCCCGCCTTGGCGAGATCCCCGACGGCCGCGTAAGGCCTGCCGGCAATGATCTTCTTGGCGGTCGCGGATCCGACGCCGGGCAGGCTCTCGAGATCCTTCTGCGACGCGTTGTTGATGTCGACCTTCGCGGGGGCAGCAGGCGCGGTCTGCGCGTGTGCCGCGAGCGGCAGCAGCGCGATGGCGGCTGCCACGCATGCCGCCTGAACCACCTGAACACTTGATCGGTACGTCACTCGTCGCAACATCTGCATGCCTCCCAAAACGGTTTTCAACCGAGCCACGGCGCCGCAAAGATTTTGACGCCATTTCGCCGGACGGCGATGCGAACGGACCCGCCGGGCGCGATGCGATCGGGCGCGTCAAAGCTGACCGCATACTGGTTGGTCAACAGATCCATCTGACGCCGCGTGGCGTCTTCGATCAGGTTGATATCCAGAATCGTCTCGGTTCGGCCGCCGCTCCATGGCGCGGCCGACGTCATAATCAAATCGCTGCCGCTCGCGCCGGAGGCCGCGATGGGTGCCACTTCGACGCCCCACAGCACGGCTCTCGCTTTCAGCAGGGCGTTCATCACGTCCCGGGCCGCGCCCGGGTTGTCGAGGTGGCGTGCGAGGGCCAGGATGACCCGGCGCCTCGAAGATCTGGTCTCGAGAGCTTTCGCGGCGCCGATGACGCCGTCATCCAGCGCGGGGCTGTCGGTGAGACCTTTGTTGAAATCGGCGATGAGACCGTCGGTCTCTCCGGGGCGCCGAAACGCGACGCCGCGAACCGTCTGCCACGAGATGCCCACCTCAAACCCAGTGGTCTCGTGGCTGAGGGCCTCGCCAACAGCCGCGACCGCGGCGCGAAGGGGCAACACGTCCCGCCGGTAGGCGGCTGGCGCAAGGACCAGCGCCAGTGGCTCCGTTGGCTTCCCGACGTCGGTTACGCGGCACTCGTCGCTGCCGATCCAGACCTTGAAGTCGTCTGCCGTCAGACCGGTGACGGGCTTGTAGTCGTCGCCGACGACGGAGACGTAGGCCGTGAGGGGCGGCCTCGACGCGGCGCGGGGACCGCTCTGAGATGCGCCGCGCGCGAGCAGGCGATTGGCCGTCGGCGGCGAGGCCACCGTCATGGCCAGGGCCGCGGCCGTCACGACAGACGCGTGAATTGTCGCGTTCAGGTGCCTCGTCACACTTGCCCCTACCTCTTGGCCAAGGTCCTAGTCTGCTCCTATTTTGGCCTCCCGACGGGTCGTTTCTCGGACGGGGCTGGCAAGCTCGGCGGCTCCGGCAGATCGCTCGCGAAGAGCGGCCTGGCTGGCCGAACGTGGGCCGGCCCCCGCGCCGCGGTGGCGGCGAGAATCCTGAGCCGGCCGTCATCCGGCAGCGTGATCGCCCGCACGCCTGGCGGCAGGTCCACGGCGTACTTGAACAAGTAACTCATGATGTAGACCTGGTTCCCGTCGGGCGCGTGGCGGTGGGTGCCTATCCAGGCGATCTCGTCGCGCGTGACGAAGCCAGGGCGAATGCGATCGATGTCGGCCGGCGCGACCCCGAACGTTCGCGGATCCCAGGGCGTCAGCATACCGTCGCGCACTTCGGCCGTTGACGGGGTCCCGTTCCGCGCCGCCGGCACGAACGGCTCGCGCAGCGCGCCGGGTTCCTTGAGACGACTGTCCCACTGGCCGATCGCACCTTCCCATTCGTGGATGGTGAACGCCTGCGACTTGCCGCCGACGATGACGGCTGTCGGCACATTGCCACCGACCGCCGCAGCGAGGAGGTACACGCGATCGTAGGTACCCGACGGAAGCGGCAGCGTCTGCCCGCGCGGAACGAGCACGTTCATCGCGCCGGGCGCGCTCGATCCAAACACGAACGGCACACCGTCGAGCAACAGGCTCTGCGGCAGCAGATCGCCGGACATCGTGTGGCCCTTGCCGTCGAAGTCGCCGTCGGCGAAATGGCCATCGGTCGAGACGCCGTCGAGATTGAACGGCAGCACGATCGGCGCGGCCGAACGGGCGGGCGCGCCTTGGCGCGCCCGCGCCCGGAGCACCACGGCGATGGTCCGAGGCTGGTACGGCTTGAAGTCCAGTACGACCGCGCCATTGGTCGGCGACAGGGGGCCGACTGGCTCCTCCGCGGCGTTCATCTCGCGAGCCGACTCGACCACGCCCGCCAACGTCAGCGTCGCCGTCGCGGGACGGCCAAATTGCTCCTGCAGGCGCACGACGATCTCATCCGAATCCTCGGCCTTCTTGATCGCGCGAATCGCGATCTCGCCGGAGGCACCGCTCGTCATTTGCAGGGAGGCCAGCGACAGACTTCGTGTCGCGGCCGCCGGACCCGCCCGGCCCGCAGGCGGGGACGCGTCGTGACGGTCGGTCTCGAAGGCCATCAGGGGCTGGTTGAGTTCCGCGGCGCGCGAGGGGACCTGCCCATCCCGCCAATCGCCGCGATGGCCGACGACCGAATATACGAAGTGGTGGTGGCCCAAATCGTTGCTGCTCTGGTACGGGGAGGCGCGCGGCAGCGGCGTGTGGAGTAGGGTCAGGCGCAGCACGTTGTCGGCCGGCTTGTCCCAGCCGTACTTGCTGTCGTTCAGCACGGCCGCCCCGAAGGACCCGGTCACGTCGGTGATATCCGCCCACTTCTGCGCGGGCACTTCGTAGGCCTTCTCCGTATCGTTCGCGCGCTCGATGGTGCCGAGGCCCAGATCGTAGGTGGCCTTCGCGTTGGACGCGGCGAACGGAAACGTCGCCTTGAGGAGCGTGTTCGTCGACTTCCAATCGACGGAGGTGTCGACATCGACTCGGTCGCCACCTCGCACGAGCGACACGCGCTCGATGATCGTCGAGCCGGCAGCCTGGCGGGAAATCTCGACGGCCGCCCGCCACGGGCCGGACTCGACCACACGGGTCCGCGGCTTCACCGGGAACTCGCGGACCGGGGTGTTGATCGTGCTGTAGAGGATCCGCCACGCGGGCTTGTCGGGCGACGGGTCATCGCGCATCTCGAGTCGTATCGGCGCCCGAAGCAGCTCCTTCGCGGAGGACCGATCGTAAATCGACGCGATGTCGCCGTTGTCGTCGATCTTGACGGTGTAACGGTCGTTCTCGATGGCGTTGGGCGTAGCGCTCAGTCCCGACGGGCCGGGGGGTCCCTCTGGTCCAGCGGCCGTCTCCACGTCGAAGACTTTGAAACCGACAGACGGCACATCTGCCGGGAAGAGCAGACGAGCCCGATGGCCGTCGGTGCCCAGCGTCTGCGCGACCACGCGCCGGCCCGTCGCGCGATCGACCACGCCGACCCGCGCGGGCACGGATCCAGGAAACGCGACGCTCGCCTCGACCAGATCGTGACGCGTCATCGACAACGGGTTGTAGACCACGAGGGGAATACCGGCGCCGGTCGTGTCGAGAACGCCGGCCACGGCGGCGGTCGAGTGGGTCAGCACGCCGGCGAACTGATTGGCGGCGCTGAGCTCGTCGTTCCACGAGAACTGGTACGCCTGGGGGATGCAGGTCCCCGTGAGGTCGTCGTGGAACTGATGCCACAAGACGCGCGTCCACGCCTCGCGCAACCGCTCGGTTGGATAGGGCTGGGCGGCAACGTACTCGGCCGCGACCCCCGCGCGCTCGGCCGAGTCCGCGAGCAACTCGTTCTCGCGGTTGAATCGCTTCATCGCGGCTTGCGACGTGTAGCAGCCCACGCCGTGGGTCTGCATCGTCAGTTCGCCCTCGTAGACGGGCAGCGCCGCCTTCTGGGCGGGTGTCAGGTCACGCGAGAGCTGGTCGGCTGACGTATTGCGAACCTCGACCGCGCCGTTCTTGTCGGCAAGGGACTTCTCGAGCCAGTCGAGCGAGCTGGCATCGGGTCCACCGCCGATGTCGCCCGTGCCGAAGAGGCGAAATCCGACCTTCGCCCCGGCGCCGATCGGCGTCAGATCGTTGGACCATTTCGGATCGACGCTGATGTCGGAGGTGATCTTCGTCACGTAGTCGCCGGGATTGAGGTTCGCCACGACCTCGCTTCCGTCGACGCCCCGCCAACGGCCGACGGGAAAGGGGATCGGCACGCTCGAGCCCCACGTGAGCTTTTGCGTCGTGAAGGCCTGGAGCCCCGAGTGGACCGCAATCGAGGGCAGCGCGAAGCCGAACCCGAAGCAGTCGGGCAGATAGACGTCGCGGCTGACCTTGCCGAACTCCTGTCTGAAGAAGTGCTGTCCGTAGAGCGCCTGCCGCATCAGCGACTCCGGCGACGGGATGTTCGTGTCGACGGCGTCAATCCAGGATCCGGCGAGACGCCAGCGGCCATTGGCAACGTACTTCTGGACGGTCGGCCAGTCGTCCGGGTGGTACTCCTTGAACCACATGTAGTGGATCGCGCCCTCGTACGTGAACGTGTAGTCGGGGTACTGGTCGAAGTACTTGAAGTTCGTGTAGAAGGTGCTTGGGACGTACTGGCGAATCGTGTCCTGCACGGTCCAGTTCCACTGCGAGTCGAGGTGCGCCGTCGCCGTGACATAGAGCACGGGTTTGGCCGCCTGGCCGTGGGTATCGATGCGCCCGACGCTGACGATGAGGCCCGCGAGCAGCGCTGTGACCGCCGTCCACTTCATAAGAGCTCCCATTAGGGGGTCAGGCCCGGCTTACGCCGGCGGGGCCAGACCCCTTCGAGCGACGGGCTTGCTCGCGAAACTGACGCCCGAGGTCGCTAATCGACGAGAACGCGCCAGCGGCGACGGCCTCGCGGGAGATCAACTCACCGCCGACGCCGACGGCGACGCATCCCGCCTCGAAGTACGACCCGACCGTGGCGAGCCCCACGCCGCCGGTTGCGACCAAGCCAATGTTCGGCAACGGGCCTCGCACGGCTCGAATGTACGCGGCGCCTCCGACGGCGCTCACGGGGAACACTTTCACGAGGTCGGCGCCGGCCTGATGCGCAGTCAGGATTTCCGTGGGCGTCAGCGCGCCGCAGATCACGGGGACGCCACGGGTTCGGGCCACCGTCACGACCTTGGGCAGCACGCCGGGCGTCACGAGGAACGTGCAGCCGCTGTCGACGGCCTCGCCGGCCATCGCCGCGGTCGTGACGGTGCCGGCGCCAATGATGAGGTCGGCGCCAAACCGCCTGGCCGTCGACGCCATCACCGACGTCGCGTTGGGCACGGTCATCGTGATCTCGATGACACCAAGGCCGGCGCCCATGAGCGCCTCGACAATCCGCAGGGCTGTCGACTCCGTCTCCGCACGGATGATGGGGATGATCCCCACATGCCGGATCCGTTCAAGAGCCGCGTGCGTGGACACGGTGCTCATCTCGCCACGCGGAGCCCAGCGCCCTTCAACACCTGCTCCACGTCCTCGCGGGTGCTCAGGCTGAAGTCGCCTGGCACGCTGTGCTTGAGCGCCGAGAGGGCCGTGCCGTACGCCACGGCCGCGTCCCAACCGCCGATCACGAGGTAACCGAAGATCAAACCGGCGCTAAACGCGTCCCCGGCGCCGATGCGATCGACAATCTCCACCTGATATCGGGGCGCGTCATAGCGCTCGCCGCCGGCCACGACGAGCGCGCTCCACGTGTTCAGCCAGACGCCGGGATTCTCACGAAGGGTGATGGCAACCGCAGAGAACCCAAAACGGGTCGCGAGCGAGCGGGCGACCAGCTCGAACGCCGCCGCGTCCGCCGTGCTCTGTCCGCCGTGCGCGCCAAAGACCACGCGCGTGTCCTCCTCGGTGGCGATGAGGACGTCAACGAAGCGCATGAGCGGCTCCTCGACGGCGCGAGCGCGTTCAGGAGACCACAGCTTGCTGCGATAGTTGAGGTCGTAGCTGACCGTGAGACCGGCCGCTTTCGCGGCCGCCAGCGCCTCGGCGGTGACCTCGGCGGCCGACTCACTGAGCGCCGGCGTGATGCCACTGACGTGAAACCACCGGGCGCCCTCGAAGATGCGAGACCAGTCGAACCTACCGGGAACGATGCCGCTCATGGCGGATCCGGCGCGGTCGTAGAGGACGCTCGACGGCCGAGGCGCCGCTCCCAGCTCGACAAAGTACAGCCCGGCGCGCCCGTCCCGCACCCACTCGACGTGGGAGACGTCGACGCCGTGTTCACGGGCCCGATTGGCCATCATGCGGCCCAGAGGATTCTCCGGCAGGCGCGAGACCCAGCGGCTGGCCAGGCCAAGGCGCGCCGCCCCCACCGCGACGTTCAACTCGGCGCCGCCGACGTGCACGTCGAGACTCGTCGCCTGCTCGAGCCGCCGGAACGCCGGCGGCGTGAGCCGGACCATCGCCTCGCCGAGGGTGACGAGCACCGCCCGATGCTACTACCATCACCGGCCATGCGGATCACCGACGCCAAGGTCATCGTCTGCTCACCCGGCCGAAACTTCGTGACGCTGAAGATCGTGACGGAGGACGGCATTCATGGCTTGGGAGACGCCACGCTCAACGGTCGCGAGCTCTCCGTCGCGAGCTACCTGACCGATCACGTCATCCCGCTCCTCATCGGCCGGGATGCGCGCCGAATCGAGGACACCTGGCAGTACCTATACAAGGGCGCGTACTGGCGGCGCGGCCCGGTCACGATGAGCGCCATCAGCGCGGTCGACACCGCGCTCTGGGACATCCGCGGCAAGGCCCTCCAGACACCGGTGTACCAACTGCTCGGGGGCGCGTCCCGGGAGTCCGTCATGATCTACGGACACGCCAACGGCGACACGATCGACGACACGGTCGCCGCCGTCGGCGAGTACCTGCGCCTGGGCTATCGCGCAGTCCGCGCGCAGTGCGGCGTGCCAGGCGTTGCCCACGCCTACGGCGTCGGTCGCGGCCGGCTGTTCTACGAACCGGCGGAACCGGGCCAGCCGCTCGAGACGGCGTGGAGCACCGAGCGCTACCTGAACATCGTCCCTCCCCTGTTCGAACGCCTGCGACATGAGTTCGGACCGGACGTGCACCTCCTCCATGACGCGCACCACCGGCTCACGCCGATCGAGGGAGCCCGGCTCGGCAAAGCCCTCGAGCCGTATCACCTCTTCTGGCTCGAGGATCCGGTCCCGGCCGAGCTACAGGAAGGTTTCCGACTGATTCGCCAGCACACCACGACTCCCTTGGCAGTCGGCGAGGTCTTCGACACGATCTTCGACTGCCACACGCTCATCGAAGAACAGCTCATCGACTACATCCGGACGACCGTGGTCCACGCCGGGGGGATCAGCCACCTGCGGAAGATCGCGAGCCTGGCGGAACTCCATC
>Ga0209580_10000357_pt1 | contig 26231 bp, 21 predicted proteins | sample Coa_R1_5_FD_187153 | JGI IMG/M metagenome (GOLD analysis project Ga0209580, IMG submission 187153) | Surface soil microbial communities from Centralia Pennsylvania, which are recovering from an underground coalmine fire - Coalmine... | ecosystem: Environmental > Terrestrial > Soil >... | reverse complement strand
TGGACGGCTGCCGCCGAAGGACCTAAGTCGATCACGAGCGTCGCCCCGTCGACATGCGTGTTCGCGACGAACTCCGGGGCCGCGCCGGTCATCGCCGAGCCGTCAATGGCCGGGGCGTCGAACAGCACGAGCACACGGTTGCCATCGTGCGTCACGCGGTGTCCGACGCCCGAGTCGGTTTCGACCGTGACGCGCGCGCCGCTCGCGACCCGGTCGATACGGGTGGTGACGACCGCGACGCTCGTCGCGCCCACGGCGATCAAGTGCGAGGGTCGCCGGACGTCGATGTGTAGATTCAAGGCTGGACCGAGGATGCGGGACAGGAGATCGACCGGCACGAACCAGCCGGTCCGGTCGTGCGTCACGGGTCCCGAGAGCGACACGAGCTTACCGCCGACGGAGGCAAGCGACTGGCCGGATGTCAAGACAATGCGTTGCCCTTTGGCCGTGATGGTGACGCTGGACGTCAGCCGATCCTCGGTGGTCGTCACGCCAAACATGGCCGCCACCTGCTCGAGCGGAACCAAATCGGCCGTGCCGAACGGGCGAATGGGCAGCAATTTTCGCGTGTCGAGGCCCAGGACCGTGTACGCGTTTGGCGGTGGCGTCTGCGCCCGCGGCACCGGCAGGACGATCAAGGCCGTCGCGATAGCCGCGACCGCGTGGACTGCGAGCCTCGATGACGGGACAGCCAAGCAACCATCATAACAAGCGACGATCCATAATCGCGGGCGATGGCGGGATACTCCGGGACACCGCTGGCAAAGAAACTCGGGATCAAGCCCGAGTCGCTCGTGGCCCTCCTCGGCGCACCGTCGGACTTCGAGCGGCAGCTGGCCGGACTGCCGGACGGCGTGCGGTTCACGACGCGACCCGCCGGCACGCCGGAGCTCGTGATCTGGTTTGCGACCTCGCGGCGCCACCTCGACGGCCGTGCCGCCGAGGTGGCCCGTCTGGTGGCCCCGGGACGGGCGGGGCGGCCCGGGGGCGGCCTCTGGATCGCATGGCCGAAGAAGGCGTCCGGCGTGACGACCGACCTCACGGAGGACATCGTCCGCCGTGCGGGCCTCGCGCACGGTCTTGTCGACTACAAGGTCTGCGCGATTGACGCGACGTGGTCCGGCCTCAAATTCGCCCGGCGCCGAGATGATTGAGTCTCGCGGCGCCGACCGCGCAGCCTTTTACGACGGCCGCGCTTCGAAACGCCCGCGTGAGAGCCGGCGGTTGTACCCTCGGCTGCTCGCCCGGTACTTCGCGTTTCTGGTGCCGCCCGGTGTCCGCGTGCTGGAGATCGGATGCGGTCTCGGCGATCTCCTGGCCGCTGTGCGGCCGGCGCGCGGCGTCGGCGTCGATTTCAGTCCGAAAACAATTGAGCTGGCGCGCGCGCGCCATCCAGAACTCGAGTTCCACGTCGGCGAAGCCTTGACGTTCGACAGCGCGGAGACGTTCGACTACGTGATCCTCTCGGATCTTGTCAACGACCTGCCGGACGTGCAGGCCGTGCTCGAACGGGTGCAGCGCGTGGCCCGGCCCGACACGCGCCTCGTGATCAACTTCTTCAACAACGTCTGGCGGCCCATCCTGTCGGCGGCGGAACGGATCGGCGCCAAGGCGCCGGCGCCGCAGCAGAACTGGCTGTCGCTCGGCGACATGAAGAACCTCCTGCACCTCGCCGGGTGGGAGACGATCAAGCAGGATGCGCGGATCGTCTGGCCCGTCGCCACGCCACTCATCGCCGACGCAGCGAATCGGTGGGTGGCGCCGCTCTGCCGCGCCGTTTGCCTCACCATCCTGATCGTGGCGCGGCCTCGTCCGCAGCCCGGCTCGACGACTGAGTACACGTGCACCGTCGTGATTCCCGCGCGAAACGAGGCCGGCAATATCGCGGCCGCCGTCGCACGCACGCCCGAAATGGGGCGGGGCACCGAGATCATCTTCATCGAGGGGCACTCGACCGATGGCACGTGGGACGAGATAGAGCGGGTCAAGGCACAGAATCCAGGCCGGCGCATCCGCGTCCTGAAGCAACAGAGCCGCGGGAAGGGTGGCGCGGTGCGGGAAGCGTTCGCGACGGCCACCGGAGACCTCCTGTTCATCCTGGACGCGGATCTGACAATGCCACCCGAGCAATTGCCGAAGTTCTACGAGGTGGCGCGGTCGGGCATCGCGGACTTCGTGAACGGCGTTCGCCTGGTCTATCCGATGGAACACGAGGCAATGCAGTTCGCCAACATGGTGGCCAACCACCTGTTCGGCCTGACGTTCAGTTGGCTGCTCGGCCAGCGCATCAAGGACACGCTCTGTGGCACCAAGGTGATGTTCCGTCGGGACTACGAAGCCCTCGCGCGCAACCGATCGTATTTCGGCGACTTCGATCCTTTCGGCGACTTCGATCTGCTGTTCGGCGCGGCGAAACTGAATCTGCGCATCGTCGACCTGCCGATTCGGTATCAGGCGCGCCAGTACGGCTCCACGAACATCCAGCGGTGGCGCCATGGCGTCCTGCTGCTGCGCATGGCGTTCGTCGCCGCCGGCCGCCTGAAATTCATCGCATGACGACGCCGATCGAGCAGCATGCGATCGAGATCGCACGCAACGCCGAGGTCTGGCGACGGAACCCGCTGCTCCGACGCCTCTATGACGGGTTCTACGACCGCTTGCTGGCGCTCGTGGACCCGACCGTGGCGGGGCCTCTTCTCGAAATCGGGTCGGGCATTGGCAACCTGAAGGCACGGGTGCCGCGGGCCATCGCGACGGACCTCTTCCCGAGCCCCTGGCTCGACTTGGTGTGCGATGCGTACCGTCTGCCATTTGCTGACGGCCGCGTGTCGCACGTGATCCTCGTCGATGTCTTCCATCATCTGCAAACGCCGTCCGCGTTTTTTCGCGAGGCGCACCGTGTGCTCGCGCCGCACGGCCGCCTGATCCTGCTCGATCCGTACATCAGCCTGGCGAGCTTCCCCGTATATGCGTGGCTGCACCATGAACCCGTGGCGTGGCGGTCGCCCATCGATCCGCGAGAGACGCCGGTCCCGAACGGCGGATACTACGCCGCGCAGGGCAATGCCACCCGTGTGTTCTTCGGGCGCGAGAGAGCCGCCTGGCTGACCGACTGGCGATGCCTCCACGCCAGCGCCTCGGCCGAGTTCAGCTACTTGCTCTCCGGCGGTTTCAGCCGTGGGGCCTGGTACTCAGAGCGGCACCTCGACCTGTTGAAACGATGGGACGCCGGGCTGTCGCGCTGGCCTCGGCTGTTCGGAGCGCGGTGCCTGGTTGCGCTGACGCCAGCCTGATTCGTCGTGCGCCCACCAGGAGCGCCAGGGCCGAGCGTGACCAGGCGATGGCGCGAGTCTCGCATACGATGAGTACAGCCTGATGCGTCGTTCGTCCGTGGTTCTGCCGATTCCTGGGCCCGGCTGGGCATACTTTCTGGATCTCGACGGCACGCTCCTTGAGCTGGCCGAGTCGCCAGCGGTCGTTCAGGTGGATGCCGGCCTGCCCGCCCTCGTGGAGAGCCTGCGGCGATCATCGGGCGGCGCGCTCGCATTCATTTCCGGCCGATCGCTCGACGACCTCGATCGTCTCTTCCCCAAACGGGAGTATCCGGCCGCAGGTCAGCACGGGTTCGAACGGCGAAATGCCCAGGGAGAACGCTTCACGCTGCCCATCTCCAGGCGCGGTCGGGACCAGGCGCGTCGGCACCTGAGTCGGGTGGTCCGCGGACATCCGCGGCTCGAATTCGAGGATAAAGGATCGTCGTTCGCCCTGCACTATCGCCGCGCTCCCCGCCTGGCGGGCTTCGCGCACCGCTCTGCGCGCGCCGTGCGGAAGGATCTTGGAGCAAGGTATGCGGTGCAGGCCGGCAAGCGGGTCGTCGAGATCGTGCCCGCCGGACGCAACAAAGGGAGTGCGATCGCGGCCTTTATGCGTGAAGCGCCGTTTGCCGGCCGGACGCCCCTCTTCATCGGCGACGACCGCACGGACGAGTTCGGCTTCATGGTCGTCAATCGGCTCGGGGGATGTTCAGTGAAGGTTGGCCCCGGCCGCACGTCGGCGCGATGGCGGCTGCCGAGCGTCGAGGCCGTGATCGGCTGGCTCAAAGAGGGACGGCCCCAGCCGCGGCCCGTGCGGTCCATCGGTCGAGGGTAGGCGATGTCATCGTTGGATCTCGCGATCATCGGCAACGGCACGATCAGCGCCCTCGTGGATCAAGCGGCGGGGATCGTCTGGGCGTGCGTTCCGCGCTTCGACGGCGATCCGCTGTTCTGCACGCTGCTCCGACACCCGCCGAACGAAGACGACAGTGGCGTGTTTGCCATCGACCTCATCGGGGCCGTGCGGCACGAACAGGAGTACCTGACCAATACGCCCATCCTCGTCACGCGGGCGTACGCCGGAGACGGATCGGCGATCGAAATCGTGGACTTCATGCCCCGCTTTCGCGATCACGGCCGCGTCTTTTGTCCCATGACGCTCGTGCGAAGCGTGCGGCGGATCGCCGGCCAGCCGCGCATCCGCGTCCGGCTGCGTCCGGCCTACGACTACGGCCGCTCGCGAGCGAGCCAGACCTTCGGCAGCCACCACATCCGCTTTCAGGTCGGCGACCTCGGGGTGCGTCTCACCACGAACGTGCCGATCACCGCCGTGCTCGAAGAAAATTTCTTCTTCCTGGACGACGACGCGAGCTTCGTACTCGGGACGGACGAGACGCTCCACGGCGCCGTTTCCGAGGTCGGGCGTCATCTCTTCGAGGAGACGGCGGGGTATTGGCGGGAGTGGGTGCGGTCGCTCGGCATTCCGTTCGAATGGCAGGACGCCGTGATTCGATCGGCCATCACGCTGGCGCTGAACGCCTTCGAAGACACGGGCGCGGTGGTCGCGGCCATGACGACGTCGATCCCCGAGGCCCCCAACACGGGGCGCAACTGGGACTACCGGTATTGCTGGTTGAGGGACGGCGACTTCGTGGTCGATGCCCTGAATCAGCTGGGTGCCACGCGCACCATGGATCACTACCTCGGCTACATCCTGAACGTCGTCGCCTCGGCGTCCGAGGCAGGGTTGCAGCCCGTCTACGGCATTACCGGACGGACCGAGCTCGACGAGCGGGTGGTCGATTCGTTGCCGGGGTACCGCGGCATGGGTCCGGTGCGCGTCGGCAACGAAGCCTGCCACCAGATCCAGCATGACGTGTACGGGTCGGCGATTCTCGCCGCGACGCACGTGTTTTTCGATCGGCGGCTGGACCGCACGGGTGATGAAGCGCTGTTTCGGCGCCTCGAGTCCCTCGGGGAGCGCGCGGCCGTGCTCTTCGATCAGCCAGACGCCGGCATCTGGGAGCTGCGGACGAGGTCGCACGTCCATACGTTCTCGAGCGTGATGTGCTGGGCGGGCTGCGATCGGCTGGCGCGCATCGGCGCGCGCATCGGCCTCGCCGATCGTGCCGCCTACTGGCGCGAGCGGGCGAATGAGATCCATCAGGCGATCTGCGACCGGGCGTGGAACCCGACGCTCAATAGCTTCGTCGCCACGACGGACGGCGCCACGCTCGACGCGAGCCTGTTGCGGCTGAACGATCTGCATTTCCTCGCCGCCGACGACCCCCGGTTCGTCGGTACGGTCGAGGCGATCGGCCGCAATCTGCGCCACGGAGACTTCATCTATCGCTACGCCGGACCGGACGACTTCGGCGTGCCGCAGACGGCCTTTCTCGTGTGCACGTTCTGGTACATCAGCGCGCTCGCGGCGATTGGCCGGCGCGACGAAGCCCGCGCGCTCTTCGAGAAGGTGCTCGCCTGCCGGAACCGCCATGGGCTGCTCGCTGAGGACATTCACCCGGACACGCGCGAGCAATGGGGCAACTTCGTGCAGACCTACAGCATGGTCGGACTCATCGCCTGCGCGCTCAAGCTCTCGATGCCTTGGGACGAGGCGTTCTGAAGATCGACGATCGCGGGTCCATGACCCGCTCGCCAATCGATCGTTAGTTGGCATCTTTTCTCATCAACGCCTCCGTCGCCGCGACGAGCACCGCAAGGCCGCCGATTACGCCGAGCCAGGCGAGCGTGAGGAACTCGCGCAGACGCGCGGTGCGCAGCTCGGACTCGATGAGCGAACGTCCGGCGAGCGCAAAGCCCCCGGGATAGCTCACGACCGCGGTCGCGATGCGAACCCCGGGCTCCGGCTGCCACGAGACTTCTTCCTCGCCGCTCTGTCGGACGTGGTCGAGCACGCCCGGCGGCACGGACCTGATCGCGCCGTGCACGCGTCCCGACGACGCGACGATCGAGCCCCTCGCATCGAGCACCGTCAGGAAGGGCGCGAGGCTGGAGGCGACGTCCACGGTCGTTGTCGGCACGATGGCGTCGACCGGGGTCTGGCCCGACGCGAGGCGGGCCGCGGCGTCCCGGGCCATCTGGAGTTGCGGGTCGTTGGCGTCCTGGCGCCACACCTGTTGCACCGCGAAGTAGACGAGCAGGCAGCAGGCACTGGCCGCGCCGGAGAGCTGCAGCCAGCGCAGGAAGATGCGGCGAGTGAGGGGAGTCATGGGCAGCTTTATACTGCAAAGCGATTAACTTTGCAACACAAAGCGTGGTCAGCCGCGCCTCCCAGGCTCCCGACCTCCCAGCCCCCCAGCCCTCTAGTCGTCGTCTCTGACAGCCGCTCCCGTCGGCACGTAGATCATCCTCGACACAGGCGGTGGGATCGAGCCTCGTTGATACCGATACACCCGGTCTCGGACGTCGCGGTCGGTCATCGTCATGCGCTCGCGCTGGCGGAGGTACTCGGCCCAGGACTCGACGAGGAAGGTCTCGACGTAGTGCGACTCGTCCGCGGCGTCGTGAAAAAGTCCCCACCGCACCGCGCCGTCGCGCAGCCGAATCGCACGCAGATCGTGGATCGCGCCGACGAAGGCGTCGGCCTCGGCGGCGTCGATCTGATAGTCGACCGAGACCATGACGGGGCCCTCGTCGGGGTCGAGCTCGATCACGACCGTGGGCGCGGACCGGTTGAGCGCCTTGGCCTGGGCCGCGGAGGTGAGATCACCGGGCTCGCCTGCCAGAATCCGATACCGCCGCGACAGCGGGAGTCCGACGAGGAGCGCCGCGGCGGCGGCCGTGAGGGCCACCGGCGTCGACGCGCGTTCGGCCACCGCGCCCCAGAACGCGCTGCCGATCGCCATGCCCGCCTGGAACGTCATTTGATAGGTGCCGAGCAGACGCGCCTGAACCCAGGACGGCGCCGAGACCTGGACCGCGATGTTGAATGTCGATGTCGTGCTCGTCCACGCGACCCCGGCAGCGAGGAGGGCCGGAACGACCAGCCACAGATGATGGCTGAACGCCATGACGAGCAGCGTGCCGGCGAACGTGATCGAGGATGCCGTGATGACGGCGTGGGCTGACATCGCGGCGCGAATCCGCGTGAGGCCAAACGCGCCGATGACCGCGCCGGCGCCAATCGAGGCGTTGAGCAGGCCGTACCCGAGGGCGCCTCGCGCCAGATCCCGTTGCGCCACGACGGCGAGGAGCGCCCACATCGCGCTGACCGAGCTCGTGAGCAGGAACGTCCGCACGAGAATGCCGCGGATAGGCGCTGAGTGACGGACGTACCGCAGCCCGGCTCGCATCGACCCCAGCATCCGTTCCGCCGGCAGGGCGCTCGTGTGGAGCGGTCGCCGGTGCCAGGCATAAAGGACGGCGATGACGAACGCGAACGAGAGCGCGTTGATGAAGAAGACGATGCCCGCACCGGTCATCACCGTCGCGAAACCGGCGACGACCAGCCCGCCGAGCGCAGGGCCGACGGCCCGCGCGAGGTTGTAGCCCGCGCTGTTGAGCGAAATGGCCCCCGCCAGTTCCGACCGCGGCACCAGCTCGGGCACGATCGCCTGCCAGGCCGGGTTGTTCATGGCCGCGCCGACGTTGAGCAGGAGCGTCAAACCGAGGAGCAGGGCTGGTCCGATGCCCCCGCCGAGCGTGAACACGCTCAGGAGGACCGCCGCCACGAGCATCCACGTCTGCCAGAACATGAGCAGGCGCCGGCGGTCGAGGATATCGGCCGTCGCGCCGGCTGGCAGGCCGAACACGAGCACCGGCAGACTCGCCGCCGTCTGCATCAGCGCGATGAGAAACGGCGATCCGGTCATGATCGTCATGAGCCAGGTTGCCGCCGTGTCCTGCATCCACGTGCCGATGTTCGATACGACCGACGCAAGCCATCGATTCCGGAACAACGGATGGGAGAGGGGACTCCACGCCGTGCCCTCGACGCCCGCCGGGCCCAGCTCCTCGCCCGGCGTCGCGCCGGCAGTCTCAGCCACGACCTTTGATCATACCCGTCGGCCTCGAGGGCTCCTATTCACCGACTCACTCATTCACCCATTCCATTCACGCATTCGCCCATTCACCCATTGCCCCATTTATCGGCGCCAGTCAAAAATGTCCCATGTCAACGCCCAGAGAGCCTTCGCTCGGATCCACATTGGAGTTCATGCGGCTGCTCTGGGCCCTCGACCACGTGCTGCACAAACGGTCGAAGTGGATGGCCCGACGCTTTGGCGTCACCGGTCCTCAGCGCCTCGCGCTGCGCGTCATCGGCCGCGAGCCCGATGTGTCAGCCGGACGGCTGGCCGGGATCCTCAAAATGCACCCGAGCACGCTGACGGGCATCCTGCAACGCATCGAACGCCGCGGCTTGTTGCTCCGGCGCGTCGACCCGGGCGATCGCCGCCGCGTGCGGCTCGAACTCACGCCGAGTGGCCGCGCGGTGGCCGCCGCGTCCGGCGGGTCCATCGAGGACTTGGTGGCCGGTGTGCTTCGCCGCACGCCGCCGGGCCGGCTTGCGGCCACGACAGGCGTCCTCAAAGCGCTGGTGGTGGCCCTCGAATCGGGCGCGGCGCCCGTCGGGCCGCGACGACGGCTTCAGGTGTAGTATCCGCAGCGCGGAACACGATCCGGGGGGACGCGATGAAGGCATACGACGAAACGGATTGGCTCGATGAGGTGCAGGCCGAGGCGGAGCAGGCAGCGGATGAAGCCGAAGTCGTCGGGCTCGATCGCCGGCGCTTTGTGTTTGTGTCGGTCGTGGCCGCGGCTGCAACGACGTTCGGATTGGGCGCACGCGCACTGGCCCAGGGGGCCGCGGGCGCCGTCCCGGGTCAGGCTCCGGCACCGCCCCCGCCCGTGCCGCTCGGCAATGGCGAGGCCGTGTCGTGGACCTTCCAGCCCTATCCAGGCGGCGTCGGCGCGCTCATGGAGAAGACCGTCCGCGAACACGGCGCCGCGGCCTTCGACCGGTCCGCCTTCGTCGTCGAGAAATGGACCGGCACCGTGCCGACCTCACCGGACGACATCGCCTTTCTTCCAGCGCATCGTCTGTCCGCGCTCCTCAAGGAGCGGCGAATCACCTCGACGGCGCTCACGAAGATCTACCTGGACCGCATGAAGCGGCTCGATCCGACGCTCCTGTGTGCCGTCACGATGATGGAAGAGTCGGCGATGGCCGAAGCGGCACGCGCCGACAAGGAAATCGCCGCCGGCCAATTCCGAGGGCCGCTCCATGGCCTCCCATACGGCGTCAAAGACCTGTTCTCGACCAAAGGCGTCCGGACGACATGGGGATCCAAGGACTTCGAGAATCGCGTCATCGATGAGGACGCGGAGATCGTCATCCGGCTGCGCAATGCGGGGGCGGTGCTCATCGCCAAGCTGGCGACCGGGCTCTTTGCGCAAGGCGACCAGTGGTATCGCGGCCAGACGAAAAACCCTTGGGACGTGCGCCTCGGATCGAGCGGGTCGTCGGCCGGACCGTCGTCGGCGACGGCGGCCGGCTGCGTGGCGTTCGGCATCGGCACGGAGACGTCCGGATCGATTGTGTCGCCGGCGACTCGGTGCGGGCTGAGCGCCCTGCGGCCCACGTTTGGGCGCGTCAGCCGCTACGGCGGCATGGTGCTCGCGTGGTCGCAGGATCGCGTCGGGCCAATCTGCCGGACCGTGGAGGACTGCGCCATGGTCTTCAACACGATTCACGGTGTGGACGCCAAGGATCCGTCGACGCTGATGATGCCGTTTCATTTCGACCGCGCGCTGAAGTTGTCATCGGTCCGGATCGGCGCGGACGCAGCGGCGCCGAAGGAATTTGTGGACGGCCTGCGCGCGCTGGGGGCCTCGCCGGTGCCGATTGCGGCTCGTCCCACCGGCAATACGGGCGGCCTCGGTGTCGAGTCCGCCGCCGCGTTCGACGAGTACGTCCAGGTGAAAGCGAAGGAGTTCGGGATCGATCTCGCGACGTTACCGGAACCACCCCAGCGCGGGACCGGTGCCGGTCGGGGTCGCGGCGCCGCTGATCCGGCCGCGGCCGGATCGGCCGGAGCCGGTGGTGCCACAGCGCCGGGCGCGCCCCCTGGAGCAGGGGCCGGCGGAGCCGGCGGAGGGCGGGCCGGCGGCGGCGACCCCGGCAACCCGACCGGCATGGCGGCACTCACACGCTGGACGGGCGGGCGCTTTCAACGCGCGTTCGAATTCGTTCAAGCGCAGCGCCGTCGCCAGATCCTGACCAGCCAGATGGCAGAACTCCTGAAGGACCTCGACATGTACGTGCCCAATGCCGGTGGGGATGTCGGGCTCCACGCCCAGACGGGTCATCCGTGCGTGGTGGTGCCGTATAAGTTCGAGCCGCCGCAGACGGGTCGCGGCGGTGGCGGGGGCCGTGCGGGCGCCGCGCCCGCCGCCGGCGGGGCCGAGGCGACCGCCGCAGCGGCGCCGCCGCCGATCACCTACAACGCGCAGCCCATTTGTACGGTGCTCGCCGGCAACCTATACAACGACGACAAGATTCTGTCGGTCGCCCATCAGTTCCAGATTCACTCGGACTGGCATACGAAGCACCCGACAATCTGACCACGCGTGTCGCGCGTGGTAGGATCGAGACGCCTTGGGTGCCCACGAGGGCATAACGGGGAAGTCCGGTGCAAGTCCGGCGCGGTTCCGCCACTGTGAGTGAGGACGCGTCGCTTCGATCCACCACTCGGCCGCACGGCCGGGGAAGGTGAAGCGACCAGCAGCGATCGCCGCTGTGCCTCCGAGCCAGGAGACCTACCCGAGGGGTACGCGGCTGTCTTTCTGCGGAGTCCAGAAAGCATGCGAATCCCCTTCGCACGCCTGTTCCCGTTGTTAGCCCGCCGCCCTGTCGTCGGAGAAACGCCATGGGCAGCCCTGGGTTCGCGCGTCGTGTGTCGGTGCTCGTTCTTCTCAGTTCGTTCGGCCTGGTCGGCCTAGGCGGCTCCGGTGCTGCCTTCGGCCAGACGGCGGCCCCGGCACACCGGGCCGCAGGCGCGTCGGTCAGCGGGTCCATCACCGACACGCTCGGCACGCCCGTGTCGGGCGCGGCCGTGACCCTCCTCGAGGACAGCCAGTCGCAGAGAGAGGCCACCACCGACGCGCACGGCCAGTTCGAATTCACCGAGGTTCCTGAGGGCCGTTATCAGGTCCGGGTGAGCGCGCCCGGCTTCGATTCGCAGACGGTCGACCCGTTCTTCGTCGCCGGGTCCGGCCGCGTGCCCGTCACCGTCTCCCTTCACTCCGGCCTCCAAGAGCACGTCGTCGTGACGGCCTCCGCGGCCGAGGTGCCGACCTCGCAAGTGGCAGCATCGGTGACCGTCGTCGATCACGCGATGCTCGACGCCCTTCGGAATCCCGACCTGCTGAACGCGTTTCGCCTGGTGCCCGGCGTCAACGTCGTGCAGGCAGGGGCGCAGGGCGGGACGACGTCGCTCTTCATCCGCGGCGGCAACTCGAATTTCACGAAGCTGCTCGTCGACGGCATCCCCGCCAATGACATCGGCGGCGGCGTCGACTTCGCGACTCTGGCCGCGACGGGCGTCGATCACCTGGAAGTGTTGCGCGATCCCAACAGCGCCATCTACGGAAGCGACGCGATGTCCGGAGTCGTGAACGTCACGACCCGGCGCGGCGAGACGCGTGTGCCCGAGACCTCGTTGACGCTCGAGGGCGGGAACCTCGCCACGTCGAACGGAGATCTCGCCTTTGGCGGGGCAGTCCGGCGCGTCGACTACTTCTCGGACGTGTCGCATTTCGAGACCGACAACCAGGTGCCGAACAACGCCTATCGCAATACAAGCTACGCGGGACGCTTTGGCGGCGTCCTCGGCAGTTCGATCCTCCTGACCGGCACGCTGCGCGCGATCGACAGCCGGGCTGGCAGCCCGAACGCCATCGAGATCTACGGCATTCCGGACGACTCGACCGAAACGAGTCGGTACACGTTCGGCAGCATCGCCGCCACCATCGAGCACAGTGACCGTTGGCAATCGACGATTCGCGTCGGCGTGATGTCGAGATCTCAGCACTTCCTGAATCCGACGGCAACCGGCGAGCCGTTCGATCCGTTCGGCTTTGGTCCGAACTACCTGGGCAACACCGTGACGATCACCGGCGCGAACGGCGCCAGCGTCACCGGCCGGGCCATCCTCGACTTCGGCGGCATCTATCCGTCGCCGTTTACCTCCAAGGCCGGGCACGACTCGGTCTCTGGGCAGACGACGTATCGGGCATCGGACCGCGTCGAGGTGTCGGGAGGGGTCCGAGTCGATCGCGAGAGCGGCGCCGACGGCATCGAGTCGTCGCCTGCCGTGTCGACGCGCACCGACGCCGGCGGATTCGTCGAAGTCCGCGCGACGACTGGACGCCTCTTCGCGACGGCCAGCCTCGGCGTCGATCACGATAAGAGCTTTGGCACCGCCGCCACGCCGCGGGCGTCGGTGGCCTACTACGCGCGGAAGCCGGCCGCGAGCGCGGCCATAGGCAGCACGAAGTTCACGTTCAATGCCGGTGCCGGCATCAAGGCGCCCAGTGTGTCGCAGGAACAGTCGTCGCTCTTTGCCGTCGCCGCCACGGTGCCGTCACTGATGAACGCCGGCATCGCGCCCATCGGCCCTGAGCGAACGCGCGGCCTCGACGGTGGCGTGGAGCAGGCCTTCTGGGGCGAGCGCGTGCGCGCCCGCGTGACGGCGTTCGACAGCCAGTTTTCCGACATCATCGAGTTCGTCAGCAACACCGTGCTGCCAGAGCTTGGCATCTCGCAGACGATCGCGTCGGCGCTGCCAGGCGGCGTGTACGTGAATTCGTCGTCGTACTACGCGCGCGGGGCGGAGACGGCGATGGACGTCCAGCTGTCGACGGACCTGCGTGTCAGCGCCTCCTACACGTTCCTGTCCGCCGTCATCACGAAGTCGTTCACCGGCGGCGTGCTGGCGCCGGCCATCAACCCGGCGTTTCCCAACACGCCGATCGGGGCCTTCGCGCCGCTCGTCGGCGCGCCGCCGTTTCGACGCCCGGCCAACTCGGGAACGCTGGCGGTGTTCTACACCCATGGCCGGGCCACGATCGCCGTGGCCGGGCAATTCGCCGGCAAGTCGGACGACAGCACGTTCGCCACCGACGGGTTCTTCGGCAACTCGATGCTGTTGCCCAATCATGATCTCGACGCCGGATACGCGAGAATCGACGTCACCGGCGCATATCTTGTGCAACCGCGCGTGAAGCTGTATCTGGCGATCGACAATGCGCTGAATCAGTCCTATGCGCCGGTGTTCGGCTTTCCGGCCCTGCCGCGCACGTTCCGGGCCGGCGCGACGGTGACGCTCGGCGGCGATCGTCACTAGCGTACGCTCATGCGGGCGCCGGCAACGTACGTGTGACCGGACTGAGGAGAACATGCGAAGCATCAGCACGATGAAGGGCGACGGCGGCGAGACGAGCCTGGCAGGGGGCATCCGGGTCTCGAAGGCCTCCGTTCGAGTCGAGGCCTACGGCACGATCGACGAGCTGAATTCGGCGATCGGCTGGGCACGCGCCGTCTCGGCCGACGAAGACATCCGGACCTTCGCGAAGGCCATTCAACAGGATCTCTTCAGGATTGGATCCGCGCTCGCGACGCCGCCCGTGAGTCCCAAGGGTCAGGTGCCCTTGGACTCGGCCCTCGTCGAGAGGCTGACCGCCGAGGTACATCGAATCGAGGCGATCGAGGGCGTGTTGGGCGACTGGTCCATTCCCGGCGAACATGCCGCCGCGGCCGCGTTCGATGTGGCCCGGACCGTGTGCCGTCGGGCCGAGCGGGGTATTGTCCGCCTGATGGAAGCCGGCGACGCGGTGTCGCCGGTCGTCCTCGCCTACGTCAACCGTCTGTCCGATCTGCTGTGGCTGTTCGGTCGCAAGCTCGAGCACGACGCCGGCATCAACTCCTCCCTGCGCGAGGCCACGGGCAAGGCCGGCAATCGTTTCTCACGCGCGTGGTGATGGCCCTGCGTGGTGCGCCCGCACCATCGATGGGCCCCGCGTCGTCCCGGCCCTGAGGCAGCGGACGTACCCGTGAGCGCCCGTCCCTTGTTCGTCGGCGGCACGGCGTCCAATGCCGGCAAGAGCTGGATGGCGACGGCGCTCTGCGCGTGGCTGCGGCGACGCGGCGTCCGGGTGGCGCCGTTCAAGGCGCAGAACATGTCGAATAACTCGTTCCCCTGCGCAGGAGGCGGCGAGATCGGGCGCGCCCAAGTCGCGCAGGCCGAGGCCTGCGGCCTCGAGCCTGAACCGGCGATGAATCCCATCCTGCTCAAGCCAAACGGTGACGGCACGAGCCAGGTCGTCGTCAACGGCCGTGTGTGGAAGACCCTGGCCGCGCATGACTACTACGCGTGCGTGGCCGACCTGCGGGGCGTCGTGAGGGCCGCCTACGACGACCTCGCGCGGCGATTCGACGTCGTCATCATCGAAGGCGCGGGCAGCGTCACGGAGCTGAATCTCCGGCCCTACGACCTCGTCAACCTCGACCTCGTCGTGCGCCTCGAGGCGCCATGGATGCTTGTCGCGGACATCGAACGCGGCGGCGTCTTCGGATCGGTCATCGGCACCTTCGACGTGCTGACGCCGGGGGAGCGCCAATTGTGCCGCGGGTTCGCCATCAACCGATTTCGTGGTGACCGGTCGCTCTTCGAGGACGGCGTGCGTCTGATCGAAGAGCGGACTGGCGCGCCGTGTCTCGGTGTGTTCCCACACGCGCCCGAGATCCTTCTCGACGCCGAGGACACCCTGTCGACGGAGATGTGCCGGCGGTCCGCTGCGCCCGATCACGCGACGCTCGCGGTCATTCGTTTCCCGAGCGTGTCGAACACGACGGACTTGCGCTTGCTGACCTGGGCCGACTGGGTCTCGGCGCCGCCGGCCGCCGACTACGACTTCGTCGTATTGCCGGGCGCGAAGCATGTCATCGCGGATCTGGAGTGGCTGCACGAGAGCGGATTGGCCGCATGGATTCACGGTCAGCATCGGCGTGGGGCGACGATAGTGGGCATCTGCGGCGGCTATCAGATGCTCGGCCGGTCGATTAGTGACCCGACCGGCGCGGAATCGACGCGCGTGCGAGCGCAGGGGCTCGATCTCATCCCGGCCGAGACCGTGCTCGGCCGAGAGAAGACGGCGCGGGTCGTCAAGGCCACGTCAGGCGGCGGCGCGTCGTTCGGCGCTTACGAGATTCATCTCGGCGAGACGACCATCGACCGCGAGGCGGCCTCGCAGCCGTTCGCCCGCCTCGACACCGGCGCGCCTGACGGCGTGCGTACCTCGAGGGTGATCGGAACGTACCTGCACGGCGCGCTCGAACACCCCGCCGTCTGCGCGGAGGTCTTTGGCGTGCCGCTGTCCGCGATGCGCTCGGCGGACCGCGACTACGGTCGGCTGGCCGACTGGTTCGCGGCAAGCGCGCGGTATCCCGAGTCGCTGGGTCTCGACCGTCCTGACGGAGAGGGACACTAATGGCCTGGACACGGAGGCCACTAGAATGCCTGGGATGACCTGGGAGGAACTGCTCAGTCGCGCCGACGTGTCGCTTCGGCGATCGGGCCGATTCTTGGTGGCCGAGCTTCGCGGACCGCATCGCGTGCTGTCGACGTCCGTTCGCAACGGCGGTCAAACCGATCACGTCCGCTTCTTGCTGAACCATCAGAGCTGCGAAGGCGCCGCGCATCTCGAACGCCACCAGATGATGACGGCCGGGCTCGACGCCTATCACGACACCGCGTGCGCGGAGGCCGGCGTTCCCGCCGGCGAGACGGCGCTCATGGGGACAGCGGCGAACATGAACTACCTCGCCGTGTCGACGGAAGAGGACCAGGGCATTGCGGTAACGGCGGTCGTCACAGCCGGTGTCGAGGGCAACGCGACGACTGCCGGCGACGCCGCCTCATGGCGCGAAACGGACGCCGGTATCGTCAAGGTGTCGTACGCCGGCACGATCAACGTGATGCTGCTGGTCCACCACCCGGTCACGCCGGCCGCGCTCGCGCGCGCGGTCGTGACGATGACGGAGGGGAAGAGCAGCGGGTTGCTGCGGCTGGCGGTGCCGAGCCGGCAGGGTGCGGACCTGGCGACGGGCACGGGCACGGACCAGTACTGCGTTGCGGCGCCGGTCGATCATGCTGAAGGCCGCCGTCCGCTCACCTCGGCGAGCCCGCACGTGAAGCTGGGTGAGCTCATCGGCGTGGCGACGCGTAAGGCGACGATGGAAGCCGTCCGCTGGCAGAACGGACTCGAGCCGAGCTACACGCGAGGCGTCTTCCACGCGCTCGGCCGGTATGGTGTCCGGGAGGCGACGTTCATCGAGGACATCGCGCCGTTTCTCGACGAGGCGAACCTCGAACTGCTGCGCAAGAACTTGAGGTCGGCGCTGTACGAGCCGCTCGTCGGGGCGGCCGCGCATGCGCTCGCCGCCGTGTGCGATCGCGTCCGCCACGGCACGCTGCCGGCGTCGGTCACGCGCGACGCTCGCGTGCAGCAGGCCGCGCTCGTGGCGGCGAACCTGGCGGCCGACGTTGGCCGATGGCCCGAGTTCCGCGTCAGGCTGTCTGCACACGCCGACGCCGACGTGAAGACCCTCGCCCTGGCGGCGATCGCGCTGGGGTGGTCGGAGAAATGGCGCTCCGGCTCATCGGCATAACGCACGCCGCGCTCGGACCCGGCGCCCTCGCGCTCCTCGTTGCCGTGGTGCTCGATCTGCTTGTGGGCGACCCGGTCTACCCGTGGCACCCGATCCGGCTCGTCGGCGCGACGCTCTCCGCCTTCGAGCGCGGGCTTCGGTCGGCCGGCGCCGACGGGTACGTGGGCGGCACGGTGCTCTTCGTCGGGCTTGCGATCGTTTGGGTCGGTGGCCTTGCGGTCCTGGTCCTCCTCGCTGCCCGGCTCCACCCATGGGCCGGATGGGCCGTGCATGTCTTTCTCCTGTACAGCTTGATCGCGCTCGGCGACCTGTTGCGCCATGTGCGGCGGATTGAAGCCGGTGTCGCCGCCGGCGATCTGCCGCGTGCGCGCGCGGCCGTGAGCGCCCTCGTCGGCCGCGATACCGATCGGATGGACGGGGCCGCGTGCCGGCGCGCGGCCGTCGAAAGTCTCAGCGAGAATCTCGTCGACGGATTCACCAGCCCGCTCGCCTGGTACCTCGTCGGCGGCCTGCCGGGCCTCGTCCTCTTCAAGGTCGTCAGCACCATGGACTCGATGGTGGGCTTCAAGACGCCGCCCTATCGGCAGTTCGGCTGGTGCGGCGCCCGGCTGGACGATGTCTTGAACTACGTGCCGGCGCGGCTCACGTGGGGGCTGATCGGAATCGTCGCTGCTGTCGTCCCAGGTGGATCGGCTTGGAAGGCGTGGCGCATCGGCCTCGATCAGCACGCGACGCTGCCAGGGCCCAACTCCGGCTGGAGCGAGGCGGCGACCGCCGGCGCGACGCAGCGGCGCCTGGTCGGACCAATCTGGAACGGGGGTCGGCTGGTAACCGATGCGTGGATCGGCGACCCGGCCGACCCCCCGCTCGCCACGGCGGATGACGTGCAGCGTGCGGTCAGGCTCGTAACCGGCTCGGGCCTGACGGCGGCGACCCTGATGTGCCTAGGCCTGTTCAGCTGGGCACGTCTGGTGTTCAGCGGCGGGTAGGGGCGTAGAGTACTGCCGGCCGGGTGTACATGGCTCAAAGCGTTGACAGAAACCGCCTCACGCCGTCCCTGCGGCGGGACCTGTATTTTGGCGACCTCGCTCTGGCGCGACGGGAAGCGATCACGCGTCTCGCGGCCGCCGGCCTGTGCTTCTCGTTGTTCCTGGCACGCTACTTCGTCGCCAGCGGGACGCTGTCGCACGTCGCCAACGTGTACTGCGGCCTGGCAGGATTCGGGTTCGCGACGCGTTTGCGACTGGACTGGAAGAAGATGCGGGCCGCGGCCGAGGGTGACGCCGACTTGATGGCAGACGAACGCCTGGCGATCGAGGACAGGCGCGCGTCGCGGGTCGCGTCGTTCCGGCGTGGGATTCTGGCGCTGATGCTCGTCGCCAGCGTGCTGATGGTGAGTCTGGGTGCGACGAGCCTCGTCGCCGAAGCCAGGGCGTGGTTTCAACCGTCGCCGCCTCCGACCGTGGAACTCGTCGACGTGACGCTCGTGAACGGCCCGGCCGATTTCCCTGGTCCGATCACGATTGACGTGACCGGCGATCGCATTACCCGCATTGCGCCGTACGACATTCGAAGGGCCCTGAATCCGAAGGGCGAGCACATCCGTTCCTTCGAGGCGCTGGGGAAGTTCGTGGTGGAAGGCACGCTCGATCTGTCGCAGCCCGATCCCCTCGAGGTCGCTAAACGGGTGTGGATGCGGCCAATCGACATTGAGAGTCGCGGCGACCTCATCGTGCTCGACGTCGATCCGAGGGCCCGCGTGGTCACGCTCGACGAGGTCACCGCGGCCGTGATCAACGGCAACTACCTCTCGCGAGCCGATATCCGTCGCGCGGCCTATCGAGCCGCCGTCTCCGCCTCGAACTCCTCGTAGGTGCCCTTGAAGTCGTGAAGGCCGGTCGGACCGAAGTGCCAGACACGCGTGCCGACTTCTTCCATCAGGTCCTGGTCGTGTGTGACGAGCAGGACCGTGCCGTCGAACTTCTGGAGCGCGATGTTCAGCGCGTTGATGGACTCGAGATCAAGATGGTTGGTCGGCTCGTCGAGCACGAGGAGGTTGGGCTTCTGCAACATGATGCGGCAGAAGAGTAGCCGGGCGGTCTCGCCGCCCGAAAGCGCGTGCGTCGGCTTCAGGCCCTCCTCGCCGCTGAAGAGCATCTGGCCGAGGAGGCCATGGATCTCCTGCCGCGAGGCGTCTGGATCGAACTGATGCAGCCAATCGACCGCCGTCCACCCCTTCTCGATGGCGCCCGTGTGGTCCTGCGCGAAATAGCCCACGGACACCTCGTGGCCCCATCGCACCGATCCCGCGTCGCGGTCGGCCGGCGCCGACGGGAGGTTCGGCGAATCCGCCAGGAGCGCCTTCAACATCGTCGTCTTGCCCAGGCCGTTGCGCCCGACGAGCACGATCTTCTCGCCCCGATTGACGATGGCGTCAAACGGTCGGATCACGACATGCCTGCCGTAGGCCTTGGCCACGCCGCTGACCTCCATCGCGACTTTGCCTGACGGCCGCGCCATCGTGAACTTGATGTACGGCCGTTGGATGTTCGACCGCGCCAGCTCCGTCGTCTGCAGCCGCTCGACCTCCTTGCGGCGTGACTGCACCTGGCTCGAACGCGTGCCGGCCGAGAATCGCGCGATGAAGTCGTTGAGCTGCGCGATCTTCTTCTCGCGCTGCGCGTTCTGCGCCTCAATCGTCGACCGGATCTGGGTCTTGGCGACCACCATGTCATCGTAGCCGCCGGTGTAGGTGATGATCGTCTCGTAGTCGATGTCGGCGATGTGCGTGCAGACGGCGTTCAGGAAGTGCCGGTCGTGCGAGATGACGACGAGCGTCCCGTCGTAGCGGATGAGGAACTCGCGCAGCCAATGGATCGAATCGAGGTCGAGGTGGTTCGTCGGCTCGTCGAGGAGAAGCGCCTCCGGATGTCCGAAGAGCGCCTGGGCCAGGAGCACGCGGACCTTCTGTCCGCCCTGCAACTCGGCCATCGTCCGATGATGGAGCTCGTCCGGGATGTCGAGGCCCTGCAGCAGGATCGCCGCGTCGCTCTCGGCGCTGTAGCCGTCTTCCTCCCCGACGATCCCTTCGAGCTCTCCCAGGCGCATGCCGTCCGCGTCGGTCATGTCGGCCTTGGCGTAAAGGACATCCCTGTCCCGCAGCGCCCGCCACAAGCGGTGATTGCCCATGATGACGGTGTCGATCACGCGAAACGCGTCGAAGGCGAATTGATCCTGGTGGAGGACGCCGAGTTTGTCCGGCCCGGTGACCGTCCCCTTCTGGGGCGTGAGCTCGCCCGTCAGGATCTTCATGAACGTCGACTTCCCGGACCCGTTGGGACCAGTCAGACCGTACCGCCGACCCTCTGAAAACGTCGCCACGACATCGTCGAAGAGCAACTTCGAGCCGTAGCGCATCGACACGCCTTGCACCGAGATCATCGACCCTGCCCCTTGCCGCGTTCTTGGACGCAGCAGAACTACCTATTCTAGCAGCCCGTGGTGAAAGGTCCCGCGTGGCACCGGGAATCGCGATGCGCCTGACTGGCAAGGCGTGCCGAGCGAGAAGACCGGGGACTCCTCCTCAGTGCGTGATGAACCCCCAAACGGCGAGCCCGAGTCCTACGGCCGTGCCGATGAAGGAGATGCGCCAGAAGAACTTGTTGTCGGCGAGAAGCGCAATGGAGCAGAGCACAATCGCCATTTCGAGGCAGACCTCCGCAGCTTCGAAGTAGCTGGCGCGCCGGGCGATCGAGTTGGTCTCTTCGTCGCGCGCCTCGTTCTCCTTCCGGAGGTCGTCGGCTTGCTTCTTTTCGTCGTCGGCCTTCTGCGACCAGGTGGCCGCCAGGCCCGAGCCCGCGGCGCCCCCTAGTTCCGCCAGCTTCGCGTCGGTGGCGTACATCTGCGACCGCGTGTTCTTGGCCTGGTAGTACGCCCAGCCGTCCGCGGCCTTCGTTTGCATCACAATCTCTTCCGTGTTCAGCCGATGGCCCATCAAGACCACGGCCGCCAGAAGCGCGGCGACGACAGCCGTCGTGAGCCCGACGACACGCTGATGCGACTCGCGCGCCTCCTCCTGAAGCTCCATTAGTTCCTTGGGTTCCATAGCTGCTGTTTTTAGCACGAGCTCGAGTCGCCGAGTCCCAGCCCAGGCCTTCCAGCCTCCCGGGCTTCGGCCTTCACACCTCTCCTAAATGAGACTTATCTCATCTTCGTGATACGATGCCCCCGTGTCGGCGATTGCTGTTCGCCTGAGTGACCTGCGGTCGGGGACCTTGGCCCGGTTTCACGAGGCCCGACTGGATCCGGAGGCCGTCAGCCTGCTCCGAGCGCTCGGCCTCACGGTGGCGTGTCAGCTCAAGCTTTGCAAGACGGGCGAGCCGTTCATCGTCCAGGTGCGCACGACGCGCATCGGGTTCTCCAAGGCCGTGGCCCGCGGCATCTACGTAATTCCCCACGCCTCCAGCGTGGCCTGACGATGCCCGCGGCGGCGACTCCCGACCAGGCGACGTCGACGCTCCAAGCCCGCCGAACAGCCCGCGTGGCTTTGCTCGGCAATCCGAACACCGGCAAGACCACCGTCTTCAACCGCCTGTGCGGCGCTCGGGCCAAGACCTCGAATTTCCCCGGCACCACGACCGAGAAACGCGACGGTCGGTGTCGATTGACGCCGCACGTCGACCTCAACCTCGTGGACCTGCCCGGCCTCTACCAGTTGCAGTTGTCCTGGCCCGAAGCGCGCATTGTGCGGGATGTGCTCCGCGGCGTGGCGCCCCACCCCAAACCTGACGCCGTGGTCGTGGTCGTCGATGCGTCGAATCTCGCGCGTAATCTCGTCCTGGTCGGCGAGTTACTGCAGGAGGGCCAGCCCGTCGTCGTCGCGTTGAACATGACGGACGTCGCCGAACGACGCGGCCTGCGCGTCGACGTGCTGACCCTGGCCGCAAGGCTCGGCGTGCCGGTCGTGGCCATGGTCGCGTCGAAAGGGGAGGGCTTTGCCGACCTGCGTGGTGCCCTGGCCGCCGTGCTGGCCAGTCACGGGCGGACCCGCCAACCGATGGGACTGCCGGCGTCAGATCTGCCGCCCGAGGCGCTGTCGACCTGGGCCGACGCGGTTGCGGATGCCGCGACCGTCGCCACCTCGGCGCGGGCGGCCGACGAACGGCTGACCGAGCGCCTCGATCACGTGCTCACACATCCGGTAACCGGGTCGCTGGTGTTCCTGCTCGTCATGGGCGGGCTGTTCTGGACGTTGTTTGAGTTCGCGGCCGTGCCGATGAGCCTGATCGATCAGACCTTCAAGCAGCTCGGCGATCTCGTCCGCCACTTCCTGTCGCCAGGGCCGGTCCGTGCGCTCCTGATTGACGGCATCATCGGCGGCATCGCCGGCACGGTCGTGTTCCTGCCGCAAATCATGCTGCTGTTCTTCCTGATCAGCCTGCTCGAGGACACGGGATACTTGGCGCGCGCGGCGTTCGTGAACGATCGCTTGTTCCATCGGTTCGGCCTGCCAGGCCAGGCGTTCGTGCCCCTGCTCACCGCTCACGCCTGTGCGGTGCCGGGCATCATGAGCACGCGATTGATTCCCGACCGCCGCGATCGACTGGCGACGATTCTCGTGTTGCCATTCATGAGCTGCTCGGCGCGCCTGCCGGTGTACGTGCTCTTGACGAGCCTGCTGTTCGTCGGCCAGCCTGCGCTCGCGGGCTTGGCCTTTGGCGGCTGCTATGTCCTCGGCGCGGGCGCGGCGTTCGTGACGGCGGCGCTCTTCGGCAAGACCGTGCTTCGCGGTCGCGCGCGCCCGATGATGCTCGAGCTGCCGAGCTACAAGCGGCCGTCCATTCTGAACGCGCTCGTGACCGCCAAGGACCAGGGCCTCGCGTTCCTCAAGACCGCGGGCACCATCATCTTCGCCATCTGCGTCGTGATGTGGTGGCTGAGCGCGTATCCGTCATCTGCGGCGCCGCCGCGCGTCACCCAACTGCGGGCGGAGGCTGCGACGGCCGGCCTCTCCGCCGGTGGGGCCAAGGCCCTGACCGACGAGGCGGACGCCCTCGAGAGTCAGTCGCGCCAGGCCTCGAGTTTCGCCGGTCGGGTCGGCCGCTTCGTGCAACCCGTGTTTCGGCCGCTCGGCTACGATTGGCAGCTCACCGACGGACTGCTGACGGCGTTCGTCGCCCGCGAGGTGTTCGTGTCGACGATGTCGGTGCTGGCCGGTGCGGGTGGGCGCGAGCTGCAGGAGGCCGGCGTGCTCGACCGCATCCGCGGCATGACCCGCGATGACGGCACCCCCGTCTTCACGCGCGCGACAGCGGCGAGCGCCCTGGTGTTCTTCGTGCTCGCCATGCAGTGCCTCGCCACCCTCACCGTGACGCGCAAGGAGACCGGCGGCACCAAATACGCGGTGCTGCAATTCGCGTACATGTCCGGGCTCGCCTACGTCGCGGCGCTCGTGGTGTTTCAGGCCGCCCGGGCCATGGGGGTAAGCTGATCTCGTGCAGACGGCCATCGTTTCCCTCGTCGCCCTCGCGGCGCTCCTCGTCGTGGTCAGGCGCGTCGTGGGCGCGATTCGGCCGCCGAAGGGGCAGGTCGCCTGCCCATCGTGCGCGTCCGGTTCGGACGCGTGCGCCACGAACTTGACGACCGAGTCGGCCGCTGCGTCCAGCGCCGCACCGTCCGACGTGCAGCCGTTGGTACTCGTGAAATCGAAGACACAATAGGCGCGACGATCACGTAACTGGTACGCGCGAAAGTCCACCTGCCGGCACGGATCTGTCGCCTGGCGACGTCGACGGCAGGGATGAATCGCCGTCTTGGCGACGGTATTGCCCTTGCACGCTTCAACGCCGAGCGTGTATGCGCGTACGTGAATTGATAAGACACCTCGAAGACGACGGCTGGCTGGCGGTTCGCCAATCGACGGAGCTCCGACAACTCTGTCATCTCCTGCGACCGGGCGTCGTGACGGTCGTGGGCGACCTGAGCACCGAGCTCCCGGCCGGCACGCTCCGGTCGGTGTTCGTGCCGGCCTCCCACGCGGGCAGGGAGACCCCTCATGAAATACGCAGTTGTGATCGAGCGAGGCCCGACGTCATACGGCGCGTCGGTTCCTGACCTGCCAGGGTGCATAGCCGTCGGGACCACCCGGGAAGCGGTCGAGCAGCTGATCCGGGAGGCGATTGCCCTGCACCTCGCGGAGCTGCGGGAGGCAGGCCTGGAACTCCCGACAGCGGACACGGGTGTGACCACCATCGAAGTCGCGTAGGGCGCGCCGGTATAATCGCGTCCACTCAGAGCGGCCGTACGCCGCAGCGGTGAGGCGCACCATGGGATTTCACGCACGTCTGGCGAGCGGGGCGGTGATCGCGGTTTTGGCAGCGGGGACGAGCGCCGGGTGCGGCGGCGGCTCGGCGCCACCGCCCGCGACCGCCGGAACGACCGGCTCGGGTGACGCGGCGTTCGACGCGTTGGTCGGCGAAGTGCTCGCCGACGTATACAGTCGTTACCCGACGTCCTCCACGGACTTGGGGATTCACCAGTTCGACAATCAGCTCGAGGACTACTCGCGAGCGGGCGTTGACAGCGCCATGGCGGCCGCCCGCGGCTTCAAGACGCGGCTCGAGGCCGTGGACCAGGCGACGCTCTCGCCGGCGAGACAGCTCGACCGCGAGTTCGTGATCCATGCGCTCGACTCGCGCCTTCTGCTCGGCACGGAGGTCAAGGGCTGGGCCAAGGATCCGGACAGCTATAGCAGCGGCATCACGAACACCGCCTACGTCATGTTCAAGCGCCAGTTCGCGCCGCCCGAGGACCGCCTGCGCGCCCTCGTCGCACGCGAAAAGAAGATGCCGGCCGCCCTCGACGAGGCGCGCAAGAACCTCGAGAACCCGCCGCGCATCTACACGGAAATTGCCATCGACCAGCTGGACGGCGACATCGACCTCTTCAAATCGGCCGTACCCGAGGCGTTCGCCGGCGTCAAAGACGCGGCGCTCCTCAAGGACTTCAAAACGGCGAATGCCGCCGTCATCGAGGCCCTGACCGCCTATAAGGTCTGGCTTCAGAAGGACCTGCTGCCGAGGTCGAAGGGCGAGTTTGCCTATGGCGCCGACCTCTACCACCGGCGACTCATCGCCGACGAGATGGTCGACACGCCCCTCGACGAGCTGCTGCGCATCGCCGAGGCCGACCTGCACAAGAATCAGGCCGCGTTTGCCGAGACGGCCAGGCGGATCGATCCGAAGAAGACGCCAATGGAGGTGCAGGCGTCGATCGAGCTGGACCATCCGCCGGCTGGCAAGTTGCTAGATGCCACGCAATCGACGCTCGATGCCATCGGCAAGTTCCTGGTCGACATGCAGATCGTCACCGTGCCGAGCGCCGCCCAGGCCCGTGTGAAGGAAACGCCGCCCTTCATGCGCGCGACGACCTTCGCCTCGATGGACACGCCGGGGCCGTTCGAAACGCATGCGACCGAGGCGTATTACAACGTCACGCTGCCCGATCCGGCCTGGTCGGCGAAGGAGACGGAGGACTACATGCGGGGCTGGTACTACGCCCTGATCTCCAACGTCTCCGTCCATGAGGCCTGGCCCGGCCACTACCTGCAGTTCCTGTACGCCAAGGGCTTCCCGTCCGATGCGCGGAAGGTCTTCGGCGCGACCTCGAACATCGAGGGCTGGGCGCACTACTGCGAGCAGATGGTGATCGACGAGGGGTTCCACGCCGACGATCCGAAGTACCGGCTGGCGCAACTCCAGGACGCCTTGCTGCGCGACTCACGGTTCATCGTCGGCATCAGGATGCACACGCAGGGCATGACGATGCCGCAGGCCGAAGAGTTCTTTCAGAAGGAAGGCTACCAGGTGGCGCCGGTCGCACGGTCAGAAACCAAGCGCGGCACCAACGACGCGACCTACGGCTACTACACGATGGGCAAGCTCATGATCCTGAAGCTCCGAGACGACTATAAGGCGCATCAGGCGGCGGCGGGCGGAACGTACTCGCTCCAAGGGTTCCACGATGCCTTCATCAAGCTCGGCCCCCTGCAACTGCCGCTCATGCGCAAGGCGCTCCTCGGCGAAGTCGGGTCGATCTTCTAAAGCGTTTTTCAGATAGCTCTAGTACCGCCGGGGGCGTTCGTGGTACTTCTTCCCGCACGGAGGCGCCGATGCGGGCGTATTCCCAGGATCTGCGGACGCGAGTGCTGCGCGACAGCGACGCAG
>Ga0209580_10000354_pt1 | contig 26424 bp, 20 predicted proteins | sample Coa_R1_5_FD_187153 | JGI IMG/M metagenome (GOLD analysis project Ga0209580, IMG submission 187153) | Surface soil microbial communities from Centralia Pennsylvania, which are recovering from an underground coalmine fire - Coalmine... | ecosystem: Environmental > Terrestrial > Soil >... | reverse complement strand
CCGCGCCCAATCAGGCATTCCGGGCCTGCCCTCCACCTATGGCGTGGCCAAAGACAAGATGTTCTATGAGCCCGCGGAGAAGGGTCTGCCGCCGGAGAACGTGTGGTCCACCGAAAAATATCTGCTGCATGTGCCGAAGTTGTTTGAGGCCCTTCGTCTCAAGTTTGGTGACGACCTGCATCTGCTGCACGACGTTCATCACCGGCTCACGCCTATCGAGGCAGCGCGCTTGGGCAAAACCCTGGAACCATATCATCTGTTCTGGCTCGAGGACGCGGTGACGGCGGAGTTGCAGGAAGGATTCAGACTGATCCGCAAGCACACCACCACGCCGCTGGCCGTCGGCGAGGTTTTCAATTCAGTCTGGGATGCGCACATTCTTATCACCGAACAGCTCATTGACTACCTGCGTACGACGGTCGTTCACGGCGGGGGCCTGACTCACCTGAAGAAAATCGCCGCACTGGCCGAGATTTACCACGTGCGCACGGGCAGCCACGGGGCCACCGACCTTTCTCCAGTAGCCATGGCCGCAGCGCTGCACTTCGATATTGCCATCAACAACTTCGGAATCCAGGAGTACATGCGGCATACGCGCGAGACTGACGAAGTTTTTCCGCACTCGTATTCGTTCAATACCGGATACCTGTATCCGGGTGACGCGCCCGGACTCGGCGTCGACTATGACGAAAAACTGGGCGAGAACTTTCCGTACGAGCGCGCATATTTGCCGGTGAATCGCAAGCTGGATGGGACAATGTTCAACTGGTGAAGCCTGCAACTCACCTTAGAAAAATTGAGGAACTATGTACGCGAAGCTGGACTTGACTGGAAAAGTTGCGGTCGTTGTAGGCGGCAGTTCTGGAATCGGCAGGACGGTTGCTCTCGGGCTTGCTGAAGGCGGAGCGGACGTCGTCTCGAGCGCCCGCCGGATCGATCTCGTTAACACGCTTGCCGACGAGATCGAGAAACTCGGCCGCAGATCGTTGCGGATCACGTGCAATGTCGCCGATCGCAGTTCCCTCGAGAAATTGCTGCAAGCATGCGTGGCCGAATTTGGCAAGGTAGACATACTGGTGAATGCCGCCGGAATCACCAAGCGGGCGCCAACGGTTGATTATGCCGAAGAAGACTGGAACCGCATCATGGACACGAACCTGACCGGCATGCTCCGCACTTGTCAGGTTTTCGGAAAACACATGATCGAGCGGCGATACGGCCGCATCATCAGCATCGCGTCCATGGGATCATTCCTGGCTCTTTTCGAGGTCGCCGCTTACAGTGCCAGCAAATCGGGCGTAGCCTCTTTGACGAAATCGCTCGCAATCGAGTGGGCTAAGTACGGAATCTGCGTGAACGCGATTGCTCCCGGATATTTTCGGACGCCCTTAAGCGAGAAGCTACTTGTTGGCACTGGGCGAGGCCGCGAGGTCATCATGCGCACTCCGATGAATCGTTTTGGAGAGCTGGAGGAATTGGTAGGCGCTGCGATCTTTCTCGCATCCGACGCCGCGAGTTTCGTGACCGGCCATATTTTGCCGGTAGATGGCGGGGTGCTGGCGAGCGCCGTAAATCAATAAGAGTAGAAGTCGTCTGATGATGGGTTTGGGAAGGGCGCGACTCTAGTCGTGCCGTTAGCTCACTATGTTCTTAACTGGCCTTCTTCTCAGCCTTTGCCGGCCGTGCCGAAGCAACGGCCCGCACCAGTTCCTTCGCCGCTGATGTTATTTTCTCTAGATTGCCCTCCCGCAGTGCCGCGGCATCGACCAGATCCGAACCGACTCCAAGGGCGTACGCCCCGGCAGCCATGAACTCGGCGGCGTTAGCTGCATTCACTCCTCCGGTCGGAATCAGTTGAGCGTGAGGGAAAGGAGCCTTGAGTGATTTCAGGTATTTAGGCCCGCCCAGGTTACCACAGGGAAAGATTTTGATCAGTCGAGCTCCGAGCTCGTGCGCATTCATCAATTCAGTCGGAGTCAATGCTCCAGGAATCGCCAGCCGGTTGTTGACTCGCGCGACCGACAACACCGACGTCGACAGTCCGGGGCTCACCAGAAATTGCGCTCCAGCGCGCACGCACGACTCCGCTTGCTCAGCATTGGTGACCGTGCCGGCGCCGATCAAAACGTCTCCGCCGCGTCGCTGCACGAGTTCGCGAATGACAGTAATCGCGTTGGGAACAGTCATGGTGATCTCCACAACCGGAATGCCACCGGCGCAGATGGCTTCCACAGCGCGATTCGCCTCTTCGACAGAGGCGGCGCGCACGACGGGGATGATCCCGATTTCACCAACCTTGCGGATGATGTCTTCAATGCTGAGTTCGGTAATTGGCATTCAGCCTCGCTTTCGCTTTAACGCTCGATTCTAGCCGTCCGCGAAGACATCGCCTGCAAAACTTCGGAAAGTGTTGCCATGGTCGTGTCGCCCGGAGTGGTCATGGCTAAAGCCCCATGCGCGGCGCCGCATTCGACCGACCATTGCGAATCTTTACCAGACAGGAATCCATAAATGAGTCCAGATGCAAAGGAATCACCGCCGCCGACGCGGTCGTAAATCTCCAGATCTTCCCGCATCGGAGCTTCGAAAAACTTTCCATCGTGATAGCACAACGCTCCCCAATCGTTGCGGGAAGCCGTTTTCGCATTTCGAAGCGTCGTGGCAATCACAGCCATTGACGGATACTCCTTCACCACAGCTTCGATCATTTTCTTGAAACCGCCAGTGTCGATTTTCGAATGCTGCTCGTCAAGGCCCGACACCGAGAAACCGAGCGCCGCCGTAAAGTCTTCTTCGTTGCCAAGCATGACATCGACATAAGGCGCGAGTCGGCGGTTTACCTCCTGCGCCTTCGATTTTCCACCGATCGATTTCCAGAGCGAGGCGCGATAGTTCAGATCATAGGAAACGATTGCGCCGTTCTGCTTGGCCGTTTGCATGGCTTCCAGTGCGACCTGTGGCGTGGTTTCAGACAACGCACAGAAGATTCCTCCGGTGTGAAACCACCGCGCCCCGTCTTTGGAAAAAATCTGCTGCCAGTCGGTGTCGCCGGGTTTCAACTGCGACGCGGCCGTATGTCCACGGTCGGAGCAGCCGAGGGCGGCACGGACTCCGAATCCGCGCTCGGTGAAATTCAACCCAGTACGAACCGTCCGTCCGACCCCGTCGTACCGTACCCATCGCACGTACTTCTGCGAAACACCGCCTTGCAGCATGAGATCTTCGACGAGGCGTCCGACAGGATTATCGGCGAGCGCGGTGACGATGGCGGTCTCGAGACCAAAACAGCGGCGCAGTCCTCGCGCCACGTTGTACTCTCCGCCGCCCTCCCAAGCACGAAAATGGCGCGTGGTGGAAATACGTTCGTCGCCGGGATCGAGCCGCAACATCACTTCTCCAAGGCTGACAAGATCCCACTTGCCCTGTTGTTTTGTCTTGACGTTCAGTTTCGACATGAATAGCGCTCGAATCTATGTCGCAAATCGCAGTGATTCTAAATGATTTGCATGGAAGGCCGGGGAAATTTGATGTTGGCATATCCGGGTGCGGTTCGGCCGGTTGAGAAATTTCTATCGCAGTAATCGCTTTTCCCGGCTTGCCGCCGGAGCCGGTTTTCTGCTACAAGAAACCTAATCAAGCTTCTTCGTCCTAGCAATTCTGCTTGGGGAAAAGAAACGAGGCAACCGCCTCCCAGCTGTCCGTTTCTAAACGCGGACACTTTAAATCAACCGCAATTGAGTCTGCACTCATAGATTGCACGACTCCCGGCCCCTAGCCATTTTTTTTGGAGCTTGGATGCAGTACGGCAGCAGATCTGATGGTAGCGGGAGAACTGCTCTTCTAAGAGTCTCGACCGCCTTGGTCCGCGTTCAACACGTACGCTTCCGAAACTGTCCCCAATACCTCACTAATCAGAACCCTTACATGTTAGTTTCTACCGCCGGAGGAAGATATGGCGACGACGAATTTTGTCCAGATTGAGAATGATACGAAAATCAAGCAGCGCCTGGAAGCCGAGCGTGCACGTCTGCGCAAGATTGCCGGACTCGACCAGCCCGAACACTTTCACCGCCCCGTGGAGCGCGCCTTCACCGCCGAGCAACGGCCTCACACTACGATCCTGTTCGGCGGCTTTACCTGGAAGCATGAAGATCTGATCCGCGCCGTCTTTCAAGGCTGCGGATACCGCTGCGAGAAGCTTCCGGTGCCGGATGTTCCGGCCTTCCAGACCGGCAAGGAATTTGGCAACAACGGGCAATGCAATCCGACCTACTTCACCGTGGGCAATCTGGTGCAATATCTGCAATTTCTTGAGAAGGAAGGCCTCACACGCCAGCAGATCCTCGACAACTACGTCTTCTTCACCGCTGGGTCTTGCGGGCCGTGCCGCTTTGGGATGTACGAAGCCGAGTACCGCTTCGCGCTGAAGAATGCCGGATTCGACGGCTTCCGCGTCTTGCTGTTCAAGGACAGCGACGGCATCAAAGCCGCATCAGGCGAGCCTGGACTGAAGTTCTCCGTCGATTTTGGCTTCGGCATGCTGAATGCGATGCACCTGGGCGATGTCATCAACGATCTCATCTACCAGATTCGTCCCTACGAAGCGAACAAGGGCGAGACCGATCGAGTCTTCCGCGAGATGGTCGACGGACTCTGCGAAGACCTGAAGAACCGTAAGGCGTTTGAGATCGAGAAGAGCGCTCCCGACTGGGCAAAGTCGAAGTTCAAGAGCAACAAGATCCTGCGCAACACCTTCAACGTCTTCGGCAAATGGCACGAGCACATGTGGGGCAAGGATTATCTGAATGCCCTCAAGACCGCACGCGAAAAGATGGATTCCATCGAGGTGGACCGCACTCGCGTGAAACCGTTAGTTAAGATCACCGGCGAGTTCTGGGCCCAGCTAACCGAGGGCGACGGCAACTTCCACATGTTCGAATTCCTCGAGCGCGAAGGCGCGCAGGTTCTGGTTGAGCCCATTGCGACCTGGGTGGCCTATCTGATGTACCAGGCCAAGGCTCATGCGATCGCGAAATGGCCGGTCAATCGTCCGCATCGTGACCCGAAGTGGTACGAGTTGAAGAAGAATTTCGCGAACTATATCGGCCTGCGCAAGAAGCTCTGGGGGATCGGCGCAGGCGAGCGGATGTGGGGTTTCTTCTATCACCGCACCGCGAAGAACATGGGCGGAATTACCCACCATCTGGCCCCGCAGACGGAATTGGCCGACCTGGCGCATCCCTTCTACAACCAGTTTGCGCGCGGCGGCGAGGGACACCTCGAAGTTGGCAAGAACGTCTACTACACGCTGCACAAACTCTGCCACATGGTGCTGGCGCTGAAGCCGTTCGGATGTATGCCGTCATCGCAGTCCGATGGCGTGCAGTCCGCCGTGATCAATAAGTTCAAGGACATGATCTTCCTGCCGATCGAGACTTCCGGCGAAGGCGAGGTCAACGCGCACAGCCGGGTGCAGATGGCGCTCGGCGAGGCGAAAGTCAAGGCCAAGGCGGAGTTTGAAGAGTGCCTCAAGTCAACTGGCAAGACCATGAGCCAGATTCGCGAGTACATTGACGAGCATCCCGAACTGAAACGGCCGTTCTATTACGTGCCGCATCGCGAAGGAGTGGCCGGAACGGCGGCGCAATTCATTCTGCACGTGAGCGAGCGGATCGATAAAGACACCCGCTTCTGGAAACGGTCGCGAGTGCGCGTGGAAGCAGCGCCGGCGATGTCCGGAGACTGAAGGCGATTCACCGCCGAGGTCGCCGAGAGTTCCTCTCCTGTCTTTCTCGCAAACCTCTGCGATCTCCGCGGTTCAAGCATTTGATCTTCTTGAAAGAATGAGGAATTCATGCACGACCATGAGGGCCCACAACTGATCCAGATTGCACCGCTTGAGGTGCCACCGCCATCCATCCAGCAAATCCGCCATACGCACCATGCCCATGACGAAAAGACCACGTTTCTCGTTGGGCTCGACGTTGGCTCCACCACCGTGAAGGCCGTCGTCGTCGAAGCCGCGACCGACAAGGTTCTCTGGCAGGACTACCAGCGCCATGAGACCAAGCAGCCGGAAAAGACACTAGAGTTCCTGAAGCGAATGGAAGCCGAGTCCGGCATCAACCGGCACAACACGCGCATCTTCATGACCGGGTCGGGCGGAACCGGGATTGCTGATCAGATCGGCGCGAAGTTCGTTCAGGAAGTCACGGCGGTATCGCTGGCAGTTGAGAAGCTTCACCCAGAGGTGTACTCGGTTATCGAACTGGGCGGGCAGGACGCCAAGATCATCGTCTTCAAAGATGACGACGAGACCGGCCGCAAGAAGAAAATTCCATCCATGAACGACAAATGCGCAGGCGGTACGGGCGCAGTCATCGACAAGATCAATGCCAAGCTTAAGATTCCCACCGAACTGCTGGCGGAGCAGAAATATCACGGAATCAAGCTGCACAAGGTTGCAGGGAAGTGCGGAGTGTTCGCCGAGACGGACATCAACGGGCTGCAAAAGGTCGGGACCCCTTCGGACGAGTTGATGGCCTCGCTCTTCGAAGCGATTGTGCTGCAGAACTTGAGCGTGCTCACGCGCGGCCATACGCTGCGCCCACACGTGCTGCTGCTGGGTGGCCCGAATAGCTTCATTCACGGCATGCGGGAAGCATGGCAGGCCAACATTCCGCGCATGTGGCAGGAGCGCAAGGTTCAGATTCCCGATGGCGCCAAGCCCGAGGACTTAATCAAAGTTCCGCAGAACGCACAATACTTCGCTGCTCTGGGTGCAATTGAGTTCGGCCGGAGCGAGGACGATTGCATTGGCTGCTACTGCGGATACGAGAAGCTGATCCACTACATCGACTACGGCCGGCAGGAAGAAAAGGCCAAGTCGGGCGGGAAAGGCTTGGTCGAAAAGCCCGAAGATCTTGATGTGTTCAAGGAAGCTTACCGGCGCAAGAAATTTACGCCTGCGGCGTTCGCGAAGAACAGCACCGTTGCGGGATTCATCGGAATTGATGGCGGGTCGACATCCACGAAGGCTGTGTTGCTGGACGAGAACGGCGACATTCTCTGCAAGTCGTATCAACTCTCAAACGGCAATCCGATCCAGGACACGATCGAGATGTTCGAGAACCTGCGCTCCCAGGTTGAGAGTCAGAACGCAAAATTGGAAGTGCTGGGCGTGGCGACCACTGGCTATGCGAAAGACATCCTGAAAGATGTTCTCAACGCGGACGTGGCGTTGGTCGAGACGGTCGCCCACACCGAGTCAGCCTTGAAGTTCTACGAAGATCCGCACGTAATTGTTGATGTGGGCGGGCAGGACATCAAGATCATCATTCTCCACAACGGGCGCGTCAAAGACTTCAAGCTGAATACGCAGTGCTCAGCAGGCAATGGATACTTTCTGCAATCAACCGCCGAAGGCTTCGGACTGAGCGTCAATCAATATGCCGATCTCGCCTTCTCTGCGCAGGCAATGCCGGTGTTCGGTTATGGCTGCGCCGTGTTCATGCAGTCGGATATCGTGAACTTCCAGCGTCAGGGCTGGCGCGCGGAAGAAATTCTCGCCGGACTCGCAGCCGTGCTGCCGAAGAACGTCTTCCTCTACGTTGCTAGCATCCCAAATCTCGCAGCGTTGGGTTCACGCTTCGTGCTGCAGGGCGGGACGCAAAACAACCTTGCTGTTGTGAAGGCCGAAGTCGATTTCATCCGCAACAGCTTCCGCGCGACGGGCAAGCAGCCGGAAATCATCGTTCATGAGCATTGCGGAGAGTCCGGCGCTATTGGCGCGGCGCAGGAGTCACTACGTCTGTGGCGCAACGGCCAGCAGACTACGTTCGTCGGGCTCGACGCGGTTCGAAAGATCGAGTACCGCACGACGCGCAACGAAGATACGCGTTGCCACTTCTGTAAGAACGATTGCCTCCGAACCTTCATCGACATTCGCACGCAGCCCAAGAACGATCTGAGCTTTGTGCCTATCCAGAAAGTCACCAAGGTTCCGCTCATGCACGGCGAGCAGCGCCTGATCATCGCCACCTGCGAAAAGGGAACGGTGGAAGATGTCAACGATATGAAGGGGATCAAGGCCGGTCTCGATTCGATCCGCGCGCAGCACCCGAACTTTGTCGATTACGCCTCGAAAGAAGTGTTCCGGCCGACGAACGCGAAGAGCGTGGCGGATCCCCTGCCAACCAAGGGTTGGGCGGGTTGGCGAAAGGGCGACAAGGAGCGGCACGCTCTGATGGAGAATCGCAAGAAGCTTCGCATCGGCATTCCCCGCGTCTTGAACATTTACACCTACGCTCCGTTGTTCAACGCGTATTTCGAAAGCCTCGGTGTGCAACCGGAGAACATCATTTACTCCGACTACACCAGTTCCGAGCTCTACCGTGCGGGAGCTAGCCGTGGCGCGATCGACCCGTGCTTTCCGGCCAAGATCGGGATTTCTCACGTCTACAATCTGATTCAGGAGAAACACCGCAAAAAACCGCTGGATGCGATCTTCTTCCCGATGTACGACGTGCTGCACTCACCGCTGGTTAAAATTGTTGGCGCGAATGCCTGCCCTACTGTCACCGCAACTCCTGAAACGGTGAAGGCCGCATTCACCAAGGAGAACGACGTCTTCGCCGAACACAATGTGAAGTACATCGATCCGGTCCTTAATTTCTCCGACCGGAAACTTTTTGCTCACCAGATGCTGCAGGCCTTGCAACCCGTTCTCGGACTGTCGCTGGAAGAAAACGATCGGGCAGTCGAGTCGGGATTCGCCGCGCTCAAGGAATATGAAACGGGCATTCGACGTCGCGCTCGGCAGGTGCTGGATCAACTCGAGCGGGAAGATCGCCTTGGGATCGTGATGCTCGGACGCCCATATCATCACGATCCCGGCCTCAACCACGAGATCCTCGATGAATTCCAGAAGCTGGGCTATCCCATCTTCTCGCAGAACACTCTCCCCATCGATGACGACCTGCTGGAGCGCCTGTTTGGCGAGGAAGTACGCGCCGGCGTAATTACCAGCCCGCTCGACATCACCGACGCCTGGAAGAATTCCTATTCTTGCAGCACGAACCACAAGGTGTGGGCTGCGAAGTTCACGGCGCGGCATCCTAACCTGGTGGCACTGGAAATTTCCAGCTTCAAGTGCGGACACGATGCGCCCATCTACGGCGTCATCGAAGGCATCATCGAGCAGTCTGGCACGCCCTATTTCTGCTTCAAAGATCTTGACGAGAATAAGCCTACCGGATCGATCAGGATTCGCGTGGAGACAATCGACTACTTCCTGCGGCGCTACCGCGAGGAAGTGATCCGGAAACGTAAAGCCGAACAGGACATCGAGGCACAACTCGCCGAACTGGAGGCGCAACTCAGGGGCGAGAAGGTCGACTCCGTTGTCCTGTCTCAACAGATGGAACCCGAAGCTCAGGGGATGGCAGCAGACTAGAAATCAACTAATTCTTCGCGTACACCGGACCAGCGCTGCGGGATGGCGGATCGGAAATTGCGCGGATGTATCCAATCAGCGCCTGTATGTCAGGCTTCTTGAGCGTATTCCCCCAAGCGGGCATTAGCGCTGATCTGTTCAGCGCGGGGCCTCCGTAGGTGATGATCGCGGTAAGGTCCGCGTCGCTGAGCTTGTTCAGAGTCTCCCCTTCGGTGAACGGATGTGGCTTCACCTCGAGGTTGTCATAATTTGAAACCCGCTCCGCCGTAGACTCGGGATTGTGGCAGCGATCGCAGTACTGCTCATTCAAACGACGTCCGAGCGTCTGCTGGTATCCCAGCGCAATCTCTTCGATCTTGAGTTCCACGTTCTTGTGAGATTTGTCGAGCGTTGAAGCGGTGATCTGGTAACGCCCGGCCAGTCCGCCCAGGGCGACATTGGTTGAAACTTGTCCGCTGGAGTCGGTCAAAGCGCTGGCGGGATCAAAAGTCACTCCTGGCGCCGCGGCAAACTCGACCAGAACTCCCGCAACCGCCGCGCCCTGCTGGTCGTTTACCTGAACTACGACCGGCTGAGACAGAGAAGTTCCTGTCTGCCCGAACTGCTTGCCTCCGCTTGACTCCCCGATTGCGGCACCGAATGCGGTCGGCTTCAGTTCCGTGGAGTCGGACTTCCGTGAACAGGACACAGCCAGCGCGGCAACACTCAACACAAGGACTCCTGAGGCGAAGCGGTTCATTTCTTAGCGGCCTCCTGTTTTCCGCTACCCTTCTGCGACATCAGGAACGCAGTCAGCGCACGCGCGTCCTCGTCGCTCATGGCGCGGGTTGGTTCGATCGTTCCCGGCCGCAAGGCTTGCGGATTCTTCATCCACTGATAGATCCAAGCCGCCGTCAGGCGGGATCCAACATGCGTCAGGGTCGGGCCGATATAACCCTTGTCGGTTTTGCTGTCGACAATGTGGCATCCTTGGCAAGAATATTTTCCGTAGAAAAGCTGTTTACCCAGTTCGATCTGTCCCTGCGAGTAGCCGCTCAGCGGCATCGAGTCTCGATCCACCGCCGGACTCTGATAGACCGTCATAATGTAATCCGTCAGTTCATTGATCTCGCTATCGGTCAGGTTGAACTTCGGCATGCGCCGGATCAGTGCCGGTCGTAGCGTCCCCGGATTCTTGAAGAACTGCACTAGCCATTCCCGCTGTACAGAACTTCCCTCCCATGTGAGGTCGGGAGCCATGTCGCCGCCGTGCCCGTTGATGCGGTGGCAACTGAAGCAAGCTAAATCGGTCATCAGCTTGCCGGCTTTGCCCGCCGGTTGATAATCCGACTCGGGCGGTGCGGCCACTGCGAGCGACGGAGGCAGTGAATACGAGCGATCGTTCAGCGACAGCAGAGCCGTAGTCAGCGCATCGATCTGTGCCGGCGTGAAGGTGTACTGCGGCATCTTCAGCCCCGGCGCGAACGCCCGTGGCTGCTTGATCTTGCCGACGATGTAATCCGGCAGGGTGTGTTGCATTCCTTGGAGGAAGATCAGCTGCGTAATAGGCTTGCTACCGACGCGGCTGAGTTCGGGAGCAAAATTCTCCGGCTTCTTGATCCCTGCAATCTCGTGGCACGAAGCGCAGCCATAATCCGAGACCAGCCGTTTTCCATGCACGATCTGCTCGGGTGTTGCCGCATCCAGATGCACGTTAGCGAGCAGATCAGAATCTGTTTTGGCCAGGAGGAATCTTGTGAGCGTGGTGACCTGGGTATCACTGAACCGGTAATGGGGCATCGCGGTCGGCGGATCGTACACGCGTGGATTGCGCACCCACGCTTGCAGCCACTCCGACTTCACCTTGCTGCCAATGCGCGTCAGTTCCGGGCCTACGTCACCGCCTACAACATTTCCCGCGGCATTCTGCACGGCATGGCATGATGCGCAGAAGGATTCTCCGTACAGGCTGGCTCCCGCAGTCGGATCGCTCGACGCCTTCGCCGGGAGCGTAACATTGTCTCCCGGAACCGGCGTGCTGTTCGCGATGAGAAACGCCGAGACGTCGCGTGCATCCGCGTCGCTCAGCTTGAAATTCGGCATCCTTGCCGTTACCGCATACGACTGCGGATCTTTCAACCATGCATAAATCCACTCGCGCGTGGTCTTATCCGCGATGTGCGAAAGTGACGGCGGATCATCCGTAGCATTCACCGTGCTGCCGTCGGGCAACTTCACCGCGTGGCAGTGTACGCATCCAGATCGCGAAAGCAGGTTGCGTCCCAGATTCAGCTGCGGCGTGCCCGGTAGCGATCCACGATGACACTGTCCGCACGAAGACTCAATGAACTTTGCCGGAAGGATGGGCTGCTCCCACGCCAGGGTGCTGCTATGTGCCTCGGCAACCGTTGTTGCGGCTCCCTGTCCCCGGTGGCAGACGGTGCATCCGAACTGGTCGAGATTGTGTGGAATGACCGGATGCTTGCGATAGGGTTGCTGGGCCACATCGGTCAACGTAGGTTCTTCCAGTCCTACGTGGCAGCTCGTGCAACGGTCCACGACGCCAAGGTCGGGAAGCCAGATCTGCTGAATACCTCCCTGAAAATGCCGCCGCAATGTGTTCGCCTCGCTCCGGTTGCGGATCACGCTGAGATAGCCGTTCTGATAATGCCGCCATTCGCTGAAGAAATTCTTTGCCGGCGCAATCGCCATCGATGCCAGGAACACCAAGCTGACCACGCCGAACGCGCGCACGCTATCTCCGAACAACTTCTGCCAGAGCGCCCTAAGTTTCTCTTTCATGATCGCTGCATCCCGATGTTGATAGTTACGATCATCTCTATGAACCTTGCCATGGCCAGACCCAAGCCCAACCTGGCCCGCGGAAAAATGTCCCGATGGCGGTCAGCACCACCAGTTCGAATAAGAACCAAGTCATCACCCAATAGGAAAGCGGCCTGCCCGCCAGGTAGCGCCTGAACCGGGAAGGCGATTGCAGCGAGCTCTTCGACGCGAGAATCATCAGCCCGGAAATGATCAGGGTCGGGACAAGAGCCGCATAGAGCGGTTCTGCCTCTCCCTTGATCCCAAGCACTGCGTTGTACAAGCGCGACTTGAACAGGAGCAGGAACAGAGATAGCCCGCCCGCCACCATATAGAAGATTTGGAGTCTCTTTGTGCGGTCCTTCTGAAAGAGTCCATCGGCTTCGATGTTGACCTTGAAGTAGGGAATGACGATCAGCGCCATCACCACCAAGCCGGGTATCAACACGCCTGCCACCACTGGCGGAAAGTAATGGAGCAATTCCTGCAGCCCGAGGAAATACCACGGTGCCTTCGCCGGATTCGGCGTATGCGATGGATCCGCCACTCCCTCGAGTGGGGCGTTGAACAACAGTGCGATCCAAATCAGCACGACCGCGAGCACCATAATGGCTACGGCGGCGCGGAACAGCACTTCGGGGAAAGTCTGAAGCTGGTCCTCGGTCTCGGCTTTGACCTGCGCCGAAGTGCGCCGCGTAATGAACACAATCCGCCGCGGAGATTTCTTGGCATTCGAGTCCACGCCAGCGATGAAGTCTTTCGAGTCCGCCATGACTATTGCGCCTCCGTAACGGCAGTCGCGTCCTTCGCAGCAGCTCTCATGGTCGCCGGTTCACTCGCATGGGAATAGAGTCCGCCGTCCTTGCGGATTCGCCAGAAATGAATTGCCACAAAGAAAATCGCCGCCAGAGGAAGAATCATGCAGTGCAGTACGTAGAAGCGAAGCAGCGCATTGGCATTCACGGCATTTCCACCGAGCAGAAGGAAGTGGATCTTGTCTCCCACAAGCGGAACGGCCGAAGCGATGTTCGATCCCACCGTAATGGCCCAGTAAGCTAGCTGATCCCAGGGAAGCAGGTAGCCGGTGTAGCTGAGAAGGAGCGTGATCAGAAGAAGGACGACGCCGATCACCCAGTTAAATTCTCTCGGCGTGCGATAGGCTCCCCGGTAAAACACTTTGAACATGTGTGCGAATACCAGGAACACCATCGCATGAGCCGACCAGCGATGCAGGTTGCGCAAAAACATTCCGGACGACACCACGAATTGCAGATCCTTGGTATCGGCATAAGCCTGCGGTGCCGAAGGATGGTAGTACAGCATCAGCGGAATGCCAGTCGCCACCAGGATCAGGAATGTTCCCAGCGTGAGAGTTCCCAGATACCAGGTCGCACTGAAACTCAGCATGCGCGTGCGCACCTTGGTCGAGAACAGGTGCAGGAACACGTTCTGCTGAATGGCCAGCGCGCGCTTGAGCGTGCTCGATCCGGTCCCGCTGCGGAAGATTGACCGCCAGACTCTTGTCTGCTGTAGATCGTCGAAATATTGGTCTACGGTTTTTGCCATTCTGATTTCCTCGAACTAGACCCTCACGAAGGAATCCCGCGCCAGTGCTGGAACGTCGGTGGAGCGATCGACCAGCAGATCGCCGTCATCGTTGAGCCATACGCGTTTCCATGGCAGCGGCTTGGGCGCCGGGCCTTCGATCTTCTTCCCGTTCTGCTCGAACTTGCTGCCATGGCAGGGGCACGCGATGATGCCCAATTCCTGCTTCCAAGCGGTCAGGCATCCGAGGTGCGTGCACACGGCGCTCAAAGAGAAGTAGCCTTCTTGGGAATGGATGATGTAGATCCCGTTATTGACGTCGAGTGTCACCGAATCGAGCGGATACCGGTCCGGCTTTCCCGCGTTGACTACCGGGGAAGGCTCGTAAAGCACATTCGGCTCGAGATACTGATAGGAAAAAGCTGCGGTCCCAACGGCCGCGACGCTCAACGATCCGAGCCCAAGCTTGGTGAAAAACTCACGCCGGCTGAGTTCGCTTCCCAGTTCGCCCTTTTTTTCTTCTTCCATAAACTCCCTCAGGGTGCCCCATCCTAAACGTCGCTCCTTTTGCGATGTTTAGGGGATTTCATCTCTGCAGGCCCGCTCCGATCGCGGCCACCGAGATCAGCCCCGTCGGCTCCGCAGGAAGCAGGTTGTACGATTCCATCGTGATGGTGCCCACCGGACATCGCATCGCGCACAGTCCGCACCGGATGCAGCGCGTCTCATCTTTCAGCATCGCGGCACCCGTAACAACGCCCAACTCGTCGGCCGCCACCTCGTCGAGTTCCACTCCAAAGCATTCCTGGTTGTCGCGAAGGTGTTTCACCGTCTCTGGTTCGAACGAGATGCGATCCAGCGAAACCAGTTCCAGGCATTTCTCCGGACAAACATCAACGCAGCCGCCGCACAGGATACACATGCTGCCGTCCTCGGGAGTGCCCTCGAAAATCGTATTGACCCAGCAGTGTAGGCAGCGTTGGGCCTCCGCCATCGCGCTCGCGGCGTCGTAGCCAACTTCAACCTCGGTCACGCCGGTACGGCGCTCCAGAGGCAGCATCGGAACCGGTTGCCGGTTGATGTCCAGATATCCGAGCGGCATTCCATGGCGCTTCAACAACTCGACCTCGATCACCGGCTCCGGATGTTTTCCGCCTCGCAGATATTCGTCGATGCCGACCGCCGCGCGCTTGCCGTCACCCACGCTATCAATGATCAGCCGCGGGCCGAACACGCAATCACCCCCGGCAAAGATGCCCGTAGCCGACGTCATCAACGTCTGCGGATTGACCGCGACCAAGCCACGCGGAGAGATATCGACCTTATCTTCAGGAGTGAAGAAGTCGAGCCGAGGCGCCTGTCCGATCGCCATGATGATCGTGTCGCATTCGATCTGACTCTCGCTGTTCTCGTAGAACGCCGGATTGAACCGCTTGTTCTGATCAAATACCCACTTGGTCTTCAGTGTTTCGAGCGCAGCGACCTTGCCGTCTCTCCCTACAATCCGCTTGGGGCCAAGTCCGGGATACATGATGATCCCTTCCTCTTCGGCCTCCACAATTTCTTCCAAAGCCGCGGGCATTTCCTCTCGGCGCTCCAGGCAGACCAGGTCCACTTCGCGTGCACCCATGCGCAACGCGGAAAGCGAAATGTCCACCATTTCCTTGGTCGCGACCGCCGACACATTCTCCGCGGAAGGTTCCGCATCTTCCACTCCACCCGCGTGCTGCTTCACAACCTCGCGCGCTGCCGAGCGTGCTACGTCCATTGCCACATTCCCGCCACCAATAACGATGACTTTCTTCCCGATCGTGAACTTGTATCCCAGATTCACATTGAGAAGAAAATCGATGCCCTTGTGCACTCCGTCGAGATCGACGCCTGGGATGCTGAGATCGCGGCTGCGATGCGCTCCCACCGCGATCAGCACGGCATCGAAGCCCTGCCGCCGTAGTTCGGAAATCGTAAAGTCACGACCGGCAGCGTGATTCAGCTTCAGCGTGATGTCGCCAGTCTCGAGAATCTCGCGGACCTGCGCCTCCACTACACCACGGGGCAGCCTGTATTCCGGAATTCCCAGATACAACATTCCGCCCGCGACAGGCGCGGCTTCGAAGATCGTCACCGCATAACCCATCAGCGCGAGATCGTGGGCCGCCGAAAGCCCCACCGGCCCTCCGCCTACCACCGCAACCTTGAAAGGGAGTTTGTTCTGCCCGCGCCCTTCGTTGACATTGATGGGGTGCTTTGATTCAGGCCCATACTGTTCAGTGAGGAATCGCTTCAACGCCCGGATCGAAATCGGCCGATCAATCTCTCCGCGCCGGCACGCCGTCTCGCAAGGATGCGCGCACACGCGTCCGCAGATGCTCGCCAGCGGATTCGGATCACGCGCCAGGCGATAGGCTTCTTCGAATCGTCCCTCCGCAATCAAGCCGACGTAGCGTCCGGCATTCGTATGTGCCGGACAAGCCATCATGCAGGGAAAATTCGTGTGCAGCCAATCCGCGTCAACCTTCTTGTTTTTGAGTCGTTTGAGCATCGCGGCACGCTATCCCGTTCCAGGCGGTACGTCAACCCTTCGCACTCGGAAAAGAAATGCGGGGGGCAGTTTTTTCCCACCTCCCCGCATCGGCTGCTCCTTACTTCGTGATGGCGAAATCTGCTTTGCCGCCGCCAGCCACGGTGACCGGTTTCGACTGATTCTTCGCGCCCTCGTGCCACACCGTGACCGTATAACTTCCGTCAGGGACGTCTTTGATCTTGTAGTTGCCGCTGTCATCTGTCTCGGCGAAATACGGTGTTGGGCTTACTATAAGATATCCCGCCATGTCAGGGTGTACGTTGCAGAGCAGCGGCACTACCCCGGGCTTGTCGAAAGTGAAGGAGCGCTTTTCACCCTTGGGCCAGGTGCCTAGATTCTTCGTCGCCTTTTTGTCGCCACCCACGCTTGGCCAGAAGACGTTGTGGGCCACGTTATCGCTATTGAGAAAATCAACGGTTGTGCCCTGCTGAACTACGAGGATGTGGGGCGAAAACATCAGCCCTTTTTGATCAATCACCGGGTGGTCTTTGGGAGCCGGAAAGGTCTTGCCGGCGATAGCGTCCACGTAGACCACCGACTTTCCCTTCATCCCGGCGACTTTGCCCTCGATATCGCCCGCGAGTGCTGCACTGCATAAACCGAGTGCCAGCATGACTACCAAGAATATTTTTCTGCTCATTGTGTCTCTCCTTTAGCCATTGTTGGCCGCATTTAGAAAAGGAACTTGATGTCCAGATAAATGGTGTTGTTAGCGCTGGCATTGCGACCGGCGCCATCGTAGTTGGTCGACGCCCCGTTGAAGCGCGTATACCCGGTGTACTGCGCTGCCATCCAGAAGTTTTGCCACGGCCAGTAGGAAATGTTCGCGATATAGCCAGAGCCGCGCGGATCTCCATTGGCGCTGCCCGAATAAAGTGCGCCATCCACCGTGCCGGTCGTATTAAACCAACCGAAGGTGCCCGTGTATTTGTTGCCGAGGTGGTATTCGGTATTGGCCAACACGGTGTTCAGATGATGGGAGGCCTGCGCTGCCGTCGGCGTGGTTAGATTCGCGCTGGCGATCAGACTATTGTTTTCGCGGATATAGGACGCCCGGAAAGAAAGCACGTCCTTGCGGAATAGGGTCCGATCGATCTGCGTGTCAACGGCCCAGTCCGTGAATGAGTCCTGGAATGGGAGGTGCCCTCCAGTTGCGTCGGTAATGGCGCCGGGAGTGGACCGCAGGTGCATCCCGTAGGTACCGATCTGGTACTGCGTCTTGGCAGTCAACTGCTGCCAAGCTACCCGCCAGTACGGTGCCAAGCCCCGAATGTTGATCCCTGTACCCGCGGATCCCGGATTGGGCTGAGGCCCCCCGATGTGTTCCGAACGGTATCCCGCGACGTCCAGATACAAATGGTTGTCCCACATGGCGAACGCGCCAACCCCTGCCACATCCTGGGCCAATTTGCCTTGAATAAGGGGCGAGGCTGCGGGTGTCGGAGCCCAGTCGCTGGCGATCCAGGGAAGCCCCCACGCCGGTGTGCTGTTCCAAAGGTCTTCGACCGTGGGATTGTTGTTCAGGTCAAGGCCGAATACCAAGTCCTTGCCGCCCAGCTTGCCGATGTTGGCATAGCGGATATCGGTGTTGTCGCTGGTGAAATGGTCCTTTTGAGCGCTGTAGGTGGTCTGCATGAAACTGCCGACGTGACTGGTCCACGCTCCCGCCAGAAACAGCGAAATGTCTTGCGGAAACTCGAAACTGCCGTTCTGCGTGGTGGGGATCGGCGACTTGGTCGAGGTGAAGGAAACATCCAACATCACCGACAGCGGCAGAGAGGCGAGAATGTCGAGGGCAGAGCTCTTCTTTCCTCCCTCGGTCTTGATGACTTTTGTGTCGTCGCCCCGGTCCACGTAGCCGGTCAGCTTGAACCTGCGGCCGGCAGGATTCAGCTCCGGAGGAGTGTAATGACATCCGCTGCAAGCTAACCCCGTCTGCCGCGCGTAACTTGGAACCGCCTCAACTTTCGGCGGATTCATCGCACTGAACGACAGGAGCATCAGAACAGGCACCACGCCGAGCAAAAGAATTCCCAGTTTCTTCATCGAATCGCCTCCAGTCATGATTTCCGAGAGGTGTTGGCCTCTAGTCAGTACCTAAGGATGGGAGAAATACTAGAATTCCGGGCGGAAACTCCGCCGGATGAGAGATCACACACGAATGTGATTCAAATCACACTTTCACAAGGGATAAACGTTGAGCGGACCTGGCAGCGGGAGATGAGGCGGTGGTGCGACGTCGCGCCCCCGGGCCCGACTTTATCTACCTCAGTTGAGACACAACCGTATTTGATTGATTACGAAAGGCTTAACCTGGGCTTGGAGGTGATTGAAAGCATTCGTCTGGCACTGCCGAATGAACCTTCCAAACGTTGCCCTGGGAGAATTCGACGGTCTGGCGCTTGAAGAACCGGATGGTAAACCATCACAGTCGGCTGTGAAGTCAATCACAACTCTCGTCAAACCAAGAGGGCGGTGTCAGGCAGTGTGCTAGCTGCCCTGACCCAAATTCCAGCGATTAGTTCTCCGACATTCTCCGGGAAGCCGCCAGCAGTTCGTTGGTCCTCCGAATCAGTTCGGCACGTTCGAGATCCCGGTATTGCTTGGGAAGCAGGCTTTTGCTCGTGCATTCCAGCACCGCAACCATATTTTGCAGATCGATCTCTGTCGGATAGTACGGCGGGATGAAATCTTCCAGCGCCGCCTCGAGATCCTGCGCATCGACCATAGCCTTGTTCTGCAGACTACTGCGCATGTGACTCCGGACTAGTACCGCTTCGATATCCGCGCCTGACAGTCCTCCGGCACGATTGAGAAAGAATTTTTCGATCTCCTCCGGAAAGGCCTTCATCCCGATTTTCCTTTGCATCGCGCGCAGCAGCGCAAGCCGCTCCTCCGGAGTGTCAGGATAGAAGAGAGCAATGTGTTCTTCTGCCCGCCCCTGCCGTTTCAAATCGACGGGTAAAAGGTCGGGCCGGCAGGTCAATAGGAACCAAATCACCTTCCCGCGATATTCGGTGTTGCCCATGAATTGCGCAATCTGAGCGAAGACGCGGTTTCCCACGCCGCTGTCGCCCGAGTTGGAACGATCGCCGAGTTGGGCATCAGCTTCGTCCACGATCACGGCAATCGGGCTCATCGCCTTCAACAGGCTCAAGACGCGCTCCAGATTTCCCTCGGTCACGCCTTGCCACATGCTGCGAAAATTCTTGAGCGTCACCGCCGGAATGCCCACCTCCCCGGCGAAGCAGGTAGTGATGAACGTTTTCCCGGTGCCGACCGGCCCGCAGATGACATACCCCATCGGCAAGACCTCTGTATTTCCGGCCCGTATGGCGGTGGCGGCATCCTGCAGCTTGCGCTTGGCTTGATCGTTTCCTGCAACAAACGAGAGATCAAACCGGCTCTGGACAAATTCGAGCAATCCGCCGGATTCGGCTTCGATCAAATCCTTTTTCTTCTGCGACAAAAACTTCAGCGTGAGCGGCTGCTTGTTCTCCACCGCGTGCGAAATCAGCCCTTGAAGCTGAACTCTTTTCAGCCCAGCGCCCAGCTTGGCCAGCGACTCATCGCTGACTTCAGACCCGGCTGGCAATTCGCGCGACTTCAGCTGTGCGCGAATGAATTCCAGTCGCTCTGCATCATCGGGCAGCGGGATCGCGATGGACGCGACCCCTGGATTTTGCACAATCCCCTGGTTCAACTCAATCTGATTCTCAGAGATCAGGCAAATGGTAACGTCGGCGTCGAGGAAAGCGGCGTTTCGGGACCAGCGCTTGAGGATGACCAGAGAGTTGCGATCCTCGGCCGACATCGAGGAAACATCACCGGCGGGCGCGATGGTCTCCGCGAAATCGATGACCAGCCCAATCTTCTTGCCGTCGGCAATGCGCAGCCGCAGATAGTTGTCAAGCAAGTTCAACACCGCATCCGGATTGCGCGGCAGCCCGCCCTGCGAAAAGTTTGTGCCGTGAAAGCTGTCGTACCCTTCCAGCGCCCGCCGGAAATCGGCCTGTGTTGTTGAGTTACCGAAACTCAAACCACCGCGATCATAGTGGAGAATCAAGTCGCGCTGGCCAAACAGAGCCCGCGACAAAAAGTCTTCCAAAGAAACGAAGCTGGTAGCACCCTCCTGCGTGCGCAAGGGCACCAGGTCGCGCACGTTTCCATAGAGCACAAACACCGCGAACGAACGCGAATAATATTTCTCAGAGAGCTCACGCGCCCACGCAGGTAGCGCGTCCAGATACTTCCCGGTTTTGGTAGGGCTGTCGGGCATCTAGTTTTGAATGCGCAAGCGATTTGGCCCAGAGGATGTCGGAGTGTCGTCCAGCGACATCAGTCCGTTCAAATCCGGCGACATATCGCTGAAAATTGTTTCCACCTGTTGAACAGTCTGCTCCGTCTGCTCTACATCATGCACCAGACTGTCGAGCCTATCGCTGACTTGTTGCGGATCGCGCATGGTAACTGACTGATCTCTCACCAGCAACAGCACGTCTTCAACCGCGGCAATCTGTGCATCAACCACCTTGCAGTTCTCAGCGATCTTGTCGAACTTCTCCAACCGCTTGTTCAGGATCTCGATGCGCTTCTGATTAATCTCCTGCACCCGCTGCGGTTCGCCACTCATATTCTTTTGTAACGCCGCGATCTCACGTTTGATCTCATCCCTCGCGGTACTTCTCATGTACTGTTCTTGTTGCGCCGCGGCGACTAGTAGGCGCGCGTATCCGCTCAGGAGTCCCTGCAAACTGGTGTCGATCTGCTGCAGAAAAATCTGCGACTGCGAGGAAAGCTGAGCAAAGTTTGAGCGGATCGATCCGCAAATCTGCGCGCAGTGAACGTACCGGCTCTGCATCTCCGGCGACAGGTTCCGCAGCATCTCGTTGAGTTTCTGCTGATGTTTCAACTGCTCTTCCGCGAATTGCCAGGAGCGCACCAGTCGGCGGAAGCGCGAGCTTTGCGGCACGATCGCGAGGTACATCAGCTCAAGCCCGGCGGCGAGCAGGATCGGCAAAGCCGTGCCGCTGATCAGGGCAAACGCGCCCGCCCCGGCCAGCGTGATCCAGTTGTATTGCCACCGGAATGCAGCCTTGACGTAGTTGGTCGAGTCGACCGGCTGCTGATCCTGGGGATCGCCGAGAGGCATTTAGACACTCACCCGCACCTGCCCGTTCCCGGGAGCTTTCCGCAATCGCCCGAGAACGTAGTTCTGCAGATCATGAAATTCGTTTCGCTGCTTCAAGCCCAGATCGCGTGGGCGATCAAACGGTACCTGCACGTCTTCGACGATGGTTCCCGGATGTGCGCTCATAATGAAAATCCGGTCCGCCAGGTAGATCGCTTCCTCCACATCATGCGTGACGAAAAGGATGGTGCTCGCGGTTTCGTCCCAAACCTTCAGCAGGAGTTGCTGCATCTCGCTGCGAGTCTGCGCATCCAGCGCCCCAAAGGGTTCATCCATCAAAATCACCGACGGGCGCAACGCCAGCGTGCGCGCGATTGCAACCCTCTGTTGCATGCCCCCGGAAAGTGTCTCCGGATAGGCATTCTCAAACCCGCTGAGCCCGATCGCCTCGATCAACTGCTCCACGGTTTCCTTGGCCTTCTCGCCCGGAACACCGTTAATCTTCAGGCCGTAAGCTATGTTACCAGCCACGGTGAGCCAGGGAAACGAGGTGTATTTCTGAAAAACCATGCCGCGGTCCTTGCCCGGGCCGCTCACCGCTTGTTCATTCACCAGGACCTCGCCTGAATCCGCTCGGTCCAAGCCTGCGATCAACCGCAACAACGTGGACTTTCCGCAGCCCGACGGTCCGAGCAGAACCCGGAACTCTCCAATATCACGCCCCGCCGGTGAAAAAGCATCCTCGATCTCGAAATTGATATTCTCAAGCGCGTTGACGCATTGTCCGTCAGCCGCGGGGAACGTGCGGCTTACGTTACGCACCGTGATCTTGGACTTCTTATGCTCCATGTTTCGCCGCCTTCAGGTGCGCGGTAGCACTTGGCACCGCTGCTCCCGAACCCGACAAAGCTGCGCTCGCCCTGCGCCACGGGAACAATTGGCGCTCGAGAAACGTTAGCAGGAATCGGAATAAGAATGCGGCGGCGCCGATTGCGATGATGCCGGCATAGACTCGGTCGAAATCCAAAACTTTTCGAGCGGCCTCGACCATGTAGCCGACGCCCTTACGCGCATTCAGCATCTCGGCCAGAATCACATAGGTCCAGCCGATGTCATAGAGGATTCGGAATGACGAGAAGATTGCCGGGAACGACGCGCGAAACACCAGCCACAACGCCTGCCGCTGCTTTGCTCCCAGAGTGTAGGCCGTTTCCAGCAGAGCGTTGTCTACGCGATTGACCTCCTCAACGACCACTGCCAACAGGTAAAAAAACATTCCGAACCACAAGAAAGCGATTTTCTCGGTTTCGTCGATGCCAAAAAGAGCGATGAAGGCGGGAAGAAACGCGGTGAGTGGCATCGCGCGCATGGGCGCGGCGACAGGGTTGATGAGTTCAAACAGCCAGCGGTAGCTGGACATCAGAATGCCCAGCGGGATGGCAATGACCGCGCACCAGAAAAATGCCTGGGCAATCCGCCACCAACTCATGAACACGTTTCCGAGCAGGTCGTAGTCTGTCCAAAGCATTCCAAAAGCGCGAATCACGCCCAGGGGCCGGGGAAATAAGGAAACATGCGGCCCTTGCCAGTACGGCACAAGTATCCACAGCAACACGATTGTGCCCCAGCTGACAAATGGAAAAGCCCATCGCACCCAGGGGGCGACGTCCTTGCGAATCGTGAACCAACGGTTTGTCTCACTCATCGTGCATCCTCATCGCGCATCGCCTTTTCGCTAGCTCGACGGGTTGGCATAGACCTTGATATCCGTGCGGCGATTTTTTTCGCGGCCCTCTGGAGTTGCATTGCTGTCGATTGGCTTGTCGGGCCCGTTGCCGGCGGTGCGCAGACGTGCCGCAGGGAATCCGTATTTCTGCATGAGATAGGTCTTTACTTCGTCGGCGCGAGCGTGTGACAGCGTGACGTTGTAAGGCCGCGAACCGGTGGAATCGGTGTTGCCGTCGATGTCGACCACAGTGTTCTCGTAGGCTCGCATGGTGCCCGCGAGTTCATCCACGATGGCACGCGAATCCATGCTCATCTTGGAAGAATTCGGATCGAAATAAATCGACCGATGTTGAGTGGCAATCGGCGTCGCGCCCTTCGACGGTTCCTTGTATTCAATGGGCGCCTCGGTCGAAGCCATGGAGAAATTGTTCGCCAGCTTCTCCACATACCGCCGGTCCAGACTGTCTTCCGGGTTGAAGGTGTGCTTGATGATTCTCAGCTCGCGATACATATCCTGCGCCATGCTCAGAATGTTGTCGTAGTCAGGATTGGAGCCGGCCGACCCCATGAACGAACGATTGTCGGCATAATCAGCCAGCTTTACGCCGCCGAGCATGGTCTTGGCCAGGTCGGAAGGGATGTTGAAGTCCTTCACTGTGCCAATCAGGTTGTACGCCCGCTCCGGCTGCGACTTGATGAACTCCACGCCCTCCAGCCAGCCTTGCGCAAACTTCAACACGGTGTCGGGGTGCTTGGCGGAAAAGCTGTCACTGACTACGAGAATGTCGGCGATCAGTCGGTTCGCGATCTTCGTGTCATAAATCTTCTTCGATCCGGCACGCTTCGAAACGGCATCGCTCATATCCGGATCCCATGCGACTGCCGCATCTACCTTTTCCTGCGCAAATAGAGTCGCCGGCTCGATGCCATCCTTGGTGTGAACGGCTTTGTTGAAGATTTCGTTGCGCTGTTCCGTGCCCAATCCTGACGTCTTGAGTCCGTTATACAGAAGGAAATGCGATGGCGTGTAAGGAGCAAACGCCACGGTCTTGCCCGCGAGATCTTCAATGCTGTTGATCCCCTGCTTGCCGATCACGCCGTCTGCGCCACGCGACCAGTCCACCATCAGGAAGGCATGCGACCCGAATCCCCGCTCCTTGAATTGGGCGTAATCCTTGGCATATACGTCCGCAGTCGTCAGCATGACATCAACATTGTTGGTGGCGAGTGCCGCCGCACCTTCCGTCCAATCGTCGATGATCTTGAAACTGACCTTCAGCCCCTTCTTGCCGAAGATCGAGTCCGGCTGCGTATCCAGTCCGCCGTTCGCGACCAAGCCTCCGGCGCATCCCACCCACACGTTCACGCGTACCCGGACCTCGGCGTCACTACTTGTCGAGGATGCCGGTATGAGCAGCGGCTTGGATGCGTCGACTTCCTCGCCATTTGCGGACGCGCTCTTGCTGCCAGGAACGAACTTGCTGAGATCGATCAAGCCATATCGATTCAGGCTGTAGCCCACGATGGCTGCACCGATCAGGAATATAAGGACCCATCCACCTCGTTCAATTTTGACCGCCATAACTTGCCTCCCTGCTTCTTCGCCCTGACGACCTGAACCGTCCGGTGCGCAGCGCATTCGAAAAACCATTCTCTCCAAAACTTAAGTCGTCTTCTGGGGTTCCTTCGCCGCAATCGTCTTTTCCGCGCCCCCACCCGCCTCCGGTGCAGCCAGGCCCATTTCGATCTTGAACTGCTTCACCAGTTCGCTGGCCTGGAGTTTTTCTGCCTCATCGTCAATCTTGACCTTCTGCTGGTCGACGTTGCTCATGGCCATGTCCATGCGAGCTTCGTTGACGGCAGTCGTCTCCTCAATCTTGCGCACCATCTCGTCGTGTGTCTGGCTGATGCCGGCCACTTCGAATTGCTCCATCGCATCGGCGACCTTTTTCTGCCACTGGGAGCGGCGGTAGTCGGCGATGGCATTGAGCGCCTCCTGCGTCTTCCGGTCCTTCTCGCGCATAAAGGCCTGCTTCACGGCCATGGCTTTGTCGAAGGCGGCGCGTGCAGTGGTGAGCTGTCCCTGATTTCTGGCGAAAGCGCCTTTCATCTGCTCCAGTTGGGTGGCATAGGCGCCTGCGATATCATCACGATTGGCCTGAATCGCGGCCTTGACCTTCGCCGTCAAGTTCGCCATTTCGGTTTTGTACTTCGCTTCTTCTCTCTCGAGCAGGGTCACATTGGCCTTGACCATGGCGATGCTCTCGTTCATGCGAGGCACCTGGTCGTTCATATCGCGGATGTTCTGCTGCAGTATCAGCTCCGGATCTTCCGCCACCGAGATGAAGAAACCGATAAACGACCGAATCATTCTGCTCAAACGCTGGAACATAGAAGGCCTCCTGCCTCACGAACGCTGCCTTGCTTTGGTTGGGGACGGAGTCGCATTCACGTCTCCGGTGGTAATCGGGTTTTCCGTCACAAAATATCCAACTGCCTCCGCGATCTTCTTCTCTTCCTGCTGCTTCTTCAGCCGCCAGCCGGTAAAGCGCTCTTTTTCGCGCGAGATCGCATCATTGTTGGATTGAATCTTCGCCCGCTGTTCGGTGACATATTTATCGATTTGCGCCTGAATGTCGCTGTTCTCTTTTGTCTTGCGGGATTCCAGTTCCTCAACCGCACGTTGCTGCACGCGCTCGTAGGTATCGAGCGCGCGATCCCGCCGGATGGCATCCTGGATCACGTCTTTGATCTCAACACCCGCCGCATCCAGCGCAACCAGGATCGACGACTTCCTTACATCCGAAGGCAGATTGCGGATGTGCTCGCTTTCCAGCATTTGCGACACTTTGAGAATCGAATATCCCTTCGCCGCCTGAGGAATTTCGGCAGCCTTATAGATCTCTTCAAACGAAGTCGGATCGGAAACGGGCGTGGTGAACTGTGGCTCCGGCGCGATCGTCGATGCGATCTCAGCGACGCTCTGTGCCGCCGACTTCGAACTCGCAGGCGTGCCTTGACGATTCTGGCCTTGCTGAGCAGCGTCATCGTCAACGGAAACGATGTAGTTGTACCACTTCTTCGACATTGGGCCTCCTCTCGGCGGGTTGGCCGGATCAGCCAATGACTGCGCGGATCATAAGTTTTTTTGTGACCCTGAAAGGTAATTCCCGACTTTCA
>Ga0209580_10000352_pt1 | contig 26551 bp, 26 predicted proteins | sample Coa_R1_5_FD_187153 | JGI IMG/M metagenome (GOLD analysis project Ga0209580, IMG submission 187153) | Surface soil microbial communities from Centralia Pennsylvania, which are recovering from an underground coalmine fire - Coalmine... | ecosystem: Environmental > Terrestrial > Soil >... | reverse complement strand
CTTGGAGCGCACCAGACTGCTGGAAACGGCCGCAGCTACGCCCAATTTGATCAGCAGATTGACCAGGATGAGGCGCGGTTCCATAAAGGTGATTGGCTCTTCCAAACTGTAGCATGACGGCGAGTGCTCAATAGCCCTTGCGCTTATCGGCAACGTACCTGAGTGGCTGACGCGACAGATACCTACGAAGGTTGTCCGAGAATAGATCGTAGTGACGGTTCCACAGTTTCGTCGTCAGCCCCGCGGTATGAGGAGTAATCAAAAGGCTGTCGAGATTCCACAACGGCGAGTCCGGCGGCAGTGGCTCCTGCTCGAACACATCGAGTGCCGCGCCAGCAATACGCCGACGGCGAAGCGCCGACGCGAGCGCGGCTTCATCTACCTGCGGACCTCGCCCTACGTTGATCAAAAAGGAATCGGGCTTCATCAGAGCGATGCGTTCGGCGTTCAGAAGGCCATGCGTCGCGGATACGAGTGGCGCTGCCATGACCACGAAGTCTGACTGTGGTAAAAGCTGGTCGAGTTCGGACGGCGCGAAAACCGCTTCCACTCCATCAGGCGCGCCTTTGTTTATATGTTCGCGCACCGCGATGACGCGCATGCCCAGTGCCGAAGCCATCACAGCGACTCTGCGCCCGATGCTGCCCAAACCGATGAGTCCAAGGGTTGACCCTGCGATTTCGCGGGGGCAGTATCCCTCACTCCACATGGCCTCCTTGCCCCAGATATGCTTCTGTTGCATGACTGTCGCCTGCGGAATCTTCTTTGCCAGAGCAAAGATCAGTGCGATGACATGCTCGGCGACGACGGGCCCATGGACTTCGGTAGAGTTGGTCAGGATGATATCGGCGTTGACCAACTCCGGAAACAGAAACTGGTGTACCGCCGCAGTCGGAGCATGAATCCACCGGAGGTTGCGCGTTGTGGCTAGCTGATCCGGACGGAGGGATATGGTAAAGATGATCTCAGCATCGCGCAGATGCTCGTCGATGCCGTCGTACGAGTCGCGCTGGACGACCTCAAGTTCCGGAAAGTGCTCCGCCAACTGCTGTCCAAACCATCCCGGCGCTCTCCACAACTCAAAGCGGTGATGGATCACGATCAGCAGTTTCATAGGTACAGAGATTTAAACACAGAACTTCAACGGCCCCGAAACCCGCGGCCGTTGCCCCCTTAATTAACAGGCTGCTGAAGAACTCGTTTCTGATCTCGGTTTTGAAAGGTGCGGCTTGGAGTGTGGGCATGAGATCTCGTTTTGCAGATTCCGGGTGCAGCAAGGCCGGCGGTTTCTAGCCGCGAAGCGGCGACGAATGCAGCCCACGCCGCAAGCCGTGGGTGTACTTTGGGAAATGAACCAGCCCCAACGGGGCGAAAGAGGAGGTCTCACGCACACTCTTCAATCCGCGCCGCAAGTCTCACAGAATCATCGCGGCTTTAGCCGCTGGGGATCTCTCGCCACGACCGAAAAGAGTCTTTCCGCAGCCTGCCAAGGAACCAGAACACCCTAAGTGGAGTCTTAGTAAGATAATTGCAGCAGGATGTCGCGATCGGAGGAAGTATGCGACACGTTCTATACGCTCTGGCACTTACTCTGGCTGGCACCTCTCTCACTGCACAAAATCTGCAAACGCCACCGCCCCAATCCGCTCGTCAGGCCCTCATAGAGATGTTCCTGGGTAAGGGGGAGAACGACTTAGCCAAACACCTGCCCGACATCACACGGAAAACCCTGGTCCGCAAAGACGAATCACCGGAATCATCCATCGTGCTTCGCATTGCGGCAGCCGGCCGTTCAATGGCCGCACAAGGACGAACGGTCCAGACATTCGATACGGGCCCAAACATTCTGGTCATCGAACAACCGGACCACGAAAGGATCGAAGTCACCGTCGAGCACGATAGCCTGATGGGAGACCAGGACGAGATCGAACTCTCGATTCATGACTACAAAGATGGACAGGAAGAAAATCTGCCGGTCATCCCCCGCCTGATCTTCACCATGAAGCAGGAGAAAGATGTTTGGCAACTGACGGAAATCACGGTCGCCGGCCATATACCCCTGACCGATCCGGACTATCTCAGAGTATTGCGGAAGCAGCAGGACGAAGCCAATGAGCAGATGGCCCAGATGCGAATGAACATGATCGTCAACGGACAGAAGGCCTATTCCGCTGCTCATCCGGAGATCGGTTATGCCTGCGCTTTGTCCAGCCTGGTGCCGCAGAAAACGGAATCTACGGATGCTGAACCCACCCCCACCTCGTTTGATCCCGGGCAAGGCAGTGAGCAATGGAATGGCTACCGGTTCACTCTCAACGGATGTGGCGGAACTCCAGCCTCGAAATATCGCCTTGCCGCAGTTCCGATTGATTCTGAGTCAACGGGAAGAACTTTCTGCGCGGATGAGTCAGGGAAGATGAAGTTCGTGAACGGTGGCAAGCCTTCCAGTTGTTTCAGCAGCGGTCAGGAGTTGAATTCGACTTCATACGGCCCGGTGATCGAGTAAACCGATCGGAAACCCCGCCGTCTATCCGTAGGCCAGTTCCTTTGCGCGCTGGGCAGCCTTGACCACCGCTTTAATCAAGGTGACCCGAAGCTTGCCTTCCTCCAGTTCCATGATAGCGTCGATGGTGCAGCCGGCGGGCGTCGTGACCGCATCTTTGAGCAGGGCTGGATGGTCGCCGGTCTCAAGAACAACCTTCGCAGCGCCGAGAGTCGTCTGCGCTGCCAGCAATGTCGCGATGTCTCGGGGCAACCCTACCTTCACGCCAGCTTCCGCGAGCGATTCGAGAATGATGTAGATGTAGGCTGGACCGCTCGCCGAAAGCGCAGTGACCGCGTCCATGTGCTTCTCATCGACCACCACAGTGCGTCCGACCACGTCGAACATGTGGCAGGTCAGGGCAACATGCTCGGTGGTCGCATGTTTTCCTTTGCAAACCGCAGTCATGCCTGCGGCCATCAGACATGGGGTGTTCGGCATGGCACGGATGACTGGAACATTCGGAGGAAGATTCCTCTCGATCATCGATGTGGGCACGGAAGCCGCAACCGACACGATCAACTGCTTCGGAGTGACGTGCTCGCTGATCTCGCGGATAACGTCTTCCACCACCTGAGGCTTCACCCCAATCACGATGATGTCGGCGCCCTTGGCCGCTTCCGCGTTGTTGGTGCCGACTTTCACCTTCAATTTCGCGGCCAACGCTTTGGCGCGCTCCTCATGGGCTACGGTGGCGCACGTTGATTTTGCCGAGAGCAGGCCATTGTTCAGCAACGCCTGCAGGATGATTCCGCCCATTTTGCCGGCGCCCAGAAACGCTACCTTTTTCCCAGTCAGATCATTTGCCATGGGTACGTACGATTTCCCCTTCTCGATTTCACAATCTCACGACAGAGAGCGCAGACGAGTCCGGCATTTCACCGAACCCTCGCGCCCCGACGATGCTCTTCCCAACTCCATGCTGTGCTCACAATTTCGTTTAAGCCCCGCGTTGCCTTCCAGTTCAGCAACGATTGCGCCTTGGCTGGATTGGCCACCAGTGCCGGAGGATCCCCGGGCCGTCGCGGCACCACCGTGTGAGGCACGCTCTTGCCGGTAACCTTTTCGACGGCAGAAATTACCTCCCGGACCGAGGCGCCTGCTCCCGTCCCGACGTTGACCGCGACGCTTTCCTTCCCGGCCGCCAGATGCTCGAGTGCCCGCAGGTGCGCACTGGCCAGGTCATTCACGTGTATGTAATCGCGGATGCATGTCCCGTCGGGCGTCGGATAATCCGAACCAAAGACCTGCAGCGCAGGTCCCAAGCCTGCTGCCGCGCGAAGCGCCAGCGGGATCAGGTGAGTCTCGGGCTCATGCAGTTCGCCAATCTCGCTACTCTCGTCCGCCCCCGCGGCATTGAAGTATCGCAGACTGGCGTAGCGACAACCGTAGGCGCGGTCATAAGCCTCCAGCGCTTGCTCAAAGAACAATTTCGATACGCCATAGGGATTTACCGGCTGTCGCGGAATGTTTTCGTCGATCGGAACCTTGGCCGGAACGCCATATACAGCACACGTGGAGGAAAAAATGATCTTATTGATCCCCTCGTCAACCGCTGCATTCAGCAGCGCCAAACCTCCCTCAACATTATTGTGGAAATACTTTCTCGGATTCGTGACCGACTCTCCCACGTACGCATGCGCCGCGAAGTGAATGATCGCTTCGCAGCCTGAGAGAACGCTGGTGAGAGCGCTTCTATCGAGGACGTCTCCCTTGACCAGTTTGAACCCGGCGGCCAGGAATTCGTACCCTGTGCTGAGATTGTCAAAAATAATGACTTCGTGGCCGGCAGCCTTCAGCGCCCGGGCGGTGTGGCTTCCGATGTATCCAGCGCCGCCGATGACTAGAACGACCACTAGCGTTTCCTTTCTGATGAATCGAATCGCGAACCGGCTGGGAGTACCTCATTGTACACAGGGAAACCTCTGAATTCCCGCTGCAACCACCGCTGTTAAGATAAGGGCGGTGACCGTGTTCTATCGACACCTTTCGCGAGGAATCTATGACTGAACTTGCTGACAAGCAATGCGTGCCCTGCAAGGGCGATGTGCCGCCGTTGCGTGGAAAAGAATTGGAAAAGCTTCGTGCCGACCTGCCGCGATGGACGGTCACCAACGAGCACCATCTCCACCGTGAGTTCCGCTTCCCCGATTTCAAGCAGGCACTGGAGTTTGTGAATCGGGTGGGCGAGATCGCCGAAAACCAGGGCCATCATCCCGACATTCTTCTGAAATGGGGGAAGGTGGAAATCACGCTGTGGACCCACGCGATCGACGGCCTCACGGTGAGTGATTTCATCATGGCCGCCAAGATTGACCGGTTAAGTGGAATCTAAAAGCGAGCTATCCCGCGTCTGATCTGCCCGTGGAATTTTGCGCCGGACTCTCCCGCTCGCACTCTTGCTTCAGAAATTCATAAAATCTCCGCGCTCCGTACTCAATGGCCGGGCCCAAAGCCAGACCGCCACGCGGGAAAAGGTTCCGACAAACTCCAGGTTGCTCCGAACCTCGGTGACGTTGTCGCCGAGCGCACTGAACACAATTTGCGAGATCATCGTCACCCCACCGAAGTGGCTGATGAAGTCCACACGGCGATATGGTTCGAAGTGGGTTATGACTTGATCGACGATGACGCCGAAAGAGTTGGCGGGTTCAATGCTCAAACGACTCTCGACCTCCCATGGCTCTCCGTGGGTCCAACGTACGCTGCGGATATCGGACCAACGCCACGGATCAACCTGGGCGTAGGTTTCAAAAACGTGTTTGAGATTGCGGTGGATGCGGGTGCGAATCTCCGACCGGCCCATGAGTGGCTCCTTCGGAAGGCTTTTCGCAGGGAAGTGACTGTCTTTCGCCGGTCAGTTTAGGGGAAAACGAATCACCTGGCAAACGGAAATCCGTTTCTACCTATGGCTGGGACGAAGCATCCTTCGCAGCCGCTTCGCACTCCCGACAGAGGTCTTCGAAGAAACGCTTCGTAGTCTTGAGAATCACAGGCTCGATGGCGAACCCAAGAGCGCGGGATACTTTGCCTACAATCTGCATTCGTACGCGAATGATGGTTTCGCCCGCTGCGTCCCTATGAAACGTCACCCAAGCCTCGGTTGTTATGCCGAGGACATGACTCAGGTAACTGACGCTCTCATTTGCGGTGAAGTGTTGAACCACCTGATCGACCTTACTGCGAAATGGCACGCGAGTCTCGATGGTCAGCCGGCTGCCTTCCTGCCACGGACTGCCCTTTACCCAACGGATGTCTCCAAAAATGCTGCGGTTCTTCCAGCGGTCAGTGTCCACATAGATCGCAAACACGATTGCCAGAGGACAGCGAACGCCGACTTCAAACTCAAAAAACTGCATAAACAGGGATTACAGCCGGGGGGAAGAGCACGCCTGGACGCGAGTGTAAGTGAAAACCCGGAAAGCAGCAACTCATGCCGCGATCTGATTTTGGCGGAAACGAGGAGCGCGCAGAACCCAAGCCAACAGAGCTGCCGGAATCAGCATGAGGATGCCGGTGCCCACAGCCATCGTGCGGACCGGTATGCCCAGATCGAGAAAATGGCCGCACAAATATGCCGTGCTGGCAAAGGTAAAGCTCGCGAGCCCCAGGTCGGCGGAAAAAACTCGACCTCGAAATCGATCTTCCGTTCTGAGTTGCAGCAACGTAGTCGAAAAAACCCACACGGTCGAGCCTCCCGCGTGCGCCAACATAGCGCACGCTGCGGCCATCCAGACGCTGCGACTCACTCCAATCAGCCCATACCCCAAGGCAATGGTGAGGTATCCGAACAGGATGCCAAGTCGCAACCTGTGATCGTTCTGGCCCGCCCATCGCGCTGAGATCAGCGGACCAACCAGAGCGCCCAGGCCACGCCCGCCCAGCAGAATACTCATCCCGAGCATAGCTCCGCCTGCGGGATTAATGCCTCTGCCATGGACCGCGAATTCCCGTGCCCCCATAACCGTGAAAATCACCCAACTCGGCCCCACCATCAGTTCTCCCGACTTGGCGAATACAGCGGGCACGAGCGCCGGATGGCTGCGGATATAGCGAATACCCTCCATCACCGGCGAGAAATCGACAAGATCGCGAGGACGAAGCGCAGGCGCAGCATCAGCATGAGGTTCTGCAAACCGCATTCCGCTGATCAACAGAGCCGAGGTCAGAAACGAAAGCGCGTTGAGGACAAACGCCGCATCCCGTCCCAGGAATGCCGCGACCACGCCTCCCACCGACGCTCCAATCAGCAGATTGACCGACCATGTCGCCGACGAGAGAGTGTTGGCCACGAGAACCTCACCCGCCTCGGAAATGTTGGGTATCACCGCGCTGCGGGCCGGCTCGAAGAATGCGGCCATTGTCGTCTCAGCCACCAGCAACGGATAGACCAGCCACACCATCGATCTCGACCGTACCAGAAGCATGGAGAGCACAATCACAAAGCGCACCAGGTCGGCCGCGATCATGACGTACTTACGCTTCACCCGATCGTTCACCACCCCCGCGGTCGGCCCGACCAAGGTTTGAGGAAGAACCTGCAGCACCAGGGCGAGGGCAACGGACCCAGCGCGTCCCGTCAGTTGCAGTAAGAGCGTGTAGATCGAAAGCGTATAGAACCAGTCGCCAATTTCGCTCACAATCTGCGCCAGCCAGAGACGCCGGAAGTTGCGGTTCCTTCCAATCAGTCGCGCATAAGAACCGAGCGAAATCGTAGCCGCGCCGTGTTCTGGTTCCGGTTCCATCAGGAATGGTTAGGGTAATCGTCAGCGGCTGTTTGTAGCAAAGCGGGTTTCAATCGCCAGGTTCGCCAGGAAGAATCATCTGTTTTACGCCACATTCTGGATCCCTGCGCCGTACTGTGTGCAACGAATTTGTCTTAAATGACAACGAGCTTGCACTAATGCGGCACTACTGACTTTCATGTATGTCCGTATCCTATTCATTCGCCGCCATTTACTTGACCCGGATCCTGCCAACAGAACATTGGGGTGGCAACACACATGCTTAGTCTTACCACGCGCCCCGTCTTAGAACTTGAGGGAAACACTATGCGCGCCTTCAGAATCTGCTCAACGTTGCTGGCCATATTTCTGATGACCGTTCTGTCTGCCACGGCAAACACCTGCAACTCCTTCGCGAGTTTCACCTGCTCAAAGTCAACCCCTGATGTAGTGCACCTCGTAGGAACCGGAGCAACCGGCCAATCTGTCGGGATCGTGTTAGGAAATAGCTTTAGCGTCACGTTTATGGGGAACAAATCCTTTTTGGGCGATGATCTGATCATCCTCGCCGCTGCTCCAAACCGGTTGACAGGTTCGGTAAATGGCGTGTTGTTCAGCTCGCTTTCAACCTTCCCAGAGCGAGGCGCCATGGGGGCCATCCAGTGCACCTGGAGGGGTATGGGGATCCTCTTCAACTCACCTTCCTTCGGATACGCGAACGTGGGCACGATCGGTAGTGGGACTGTGTCCATCAGCGACAGCGGCGTGGCTGCGGGAACTATCTTCTACGCTGAAGTCGTCAATCCTACGACTGGCAAGGTCCTTTACATCACACCGAACTCGGAAGCGGGAATACTGGGGGGAAGTACAACAGCTACGCCCGAGCCTGCTTCTTTGACTCTCCTCGGAACCGGCCTGGTGGGTTTGGCTGCTGTAGTGCGGCGAAAAATGAATAAAGGATGAACGCGGTCCGGCATCTCATCAAACATAGGTGCCCCACTTCTTCCTGATTTTGGAAGAAGTAGGGATTTTTTGGGGGATCTTCACCTTCCGCTAGCTGAGCCTCAGCAGTGCAGCTTCCTCTTTAAGTCTTCGGCGATCTGCTTGCCGTGGAAGCGGCCGTTCTCGATGAATATCTCATTAGTGCGCGAGCCTGCCACGATCACGCCCGCAACATAGATTCCACGGACGTTGCTTTCCAACGACACCGGGTCGCAGACTGGCCGGCACTGCTGCTCTGACAATTCAATCCCCATACTCCGCAGGAAATCGTAGTCGGGGTGGTAGCCGATGAGGGCCAGCACGAAATCATTCTTCAGGCGAATGGGTCCCCGGGGTGTAACCACCACGACGTGGTCAATCCCAATTTCCTGCACGTAGCTGTTGAAGTACGCTTCAATCTCTCCCGCTTTGATGCGGTTCTCCATGTCAGGCTTGATCCAGTACTTGACGTGGTGGTGGAACTGCGCTTCCCGGTGCACCAACGATACGCGCGCCCCATGACGCCACAGATCGAGTGCCGCAATCGCTGCGGAGTTCTTGCCTCCAATGACCAGCACGTCCGTGTCGTAGTACGGATGAGGTTCGCCATAATAGTGCGACACTTTCGGCAGGTCCTCGCCCGGGATGTTCAACTGGTTCGCCAGATCGTAATATCCAGTCGACACGATCACTTTCTTCGCAAGATAGTCATGCGGACGTCCAGCGCGATCTGTCGCGGTGATGCTGAAATTTCCATCTTCTCCCATGACGGTCTTGACCCACTCGTACTGTCGAACGTCAACATGATAGTGCTCGGCAACCTTGCGGTAGTATTCGAGCGCTTCCTCTCGTGTCGGCTTCTGCTGCGCAGTCGTGAACGGGATGTCGCCAATTTCGAGCAACTCCGGCGTCGTGAAGAACACCATGTTCGCCGGATAGTGAAACAACGAGTTGACCAGGCATCCTTTGTCGAGCACGATGACCCTCAGACCGATTTTCTGCGCCTCGATCGCGCAGGCCAGCCCCGTCGGCCCAGCTCCGATCACGATGATGTCAGTCCGCATCTCTGCGCGAGGCTTGGTCCTAGCTTTCGGCAGTGTATCGATATCTTCGGCGGCGAAGAATTCAGGCATGGAATCGGGGCAGACAGCTCGAGTCGACGCGGGTTCGAGCGCAGTCGGAAACTTTTGATTCTAGCATGCGGTGCCTCGACGGCCGTCACGTCCGATTCAGGACGGCGCTTGATCCAGACTCGTCTCACAAGCAGTTTGGAAAGGACGCGGGCTTTCAGCCGCGCCGGACAAAGGCAGTAAAAAACGTGGGCTTTAGTGTGTGCGTGAGAACTACCATTGAACCCAAGCGGAGCAAGCACCACCAAAACTCCAGCCGCGTAGCGGCGGAATGTGAAAGCCCGGCACGGAAGTACCAGGTGAGTGGAACAGATGCGCGAGTCCCGTAGGGACGACATGCGTTGTCACGCACCCACTTCTACCCGCGCCGTAAAGAGGTTTTGGTGGAAGAGCGGCCCTTCAGGGCCGTGTTAGCGGGTCAGGATTGGAGGGCTTTAGCCCCTGAGGGAAACAGCTTGGTCCAGATACCGACTTAGGAGACCAGCGCTACTCCTGACTCCCCGCGCTATAATTTGCGGTTGCCTTCATATCCCCGCTCGCTTCAGGAGCCCTCATGTCTACTGTCACCGAACCCGCCACCAAGACTCGCATTGAATCCGACAGCATGGGCAAGATCGAAGTCCCCTCGAATGTTTATTGGGGAGCGCAGACGCAGCGGTCGTTGCTCCACTTCAACATCGGTCGCGACACCATGCCGCCGGAATTGATTCGCGCGTTTGGGATTCTAAAAAAGGCTTGCGCGCTCGTAAATCAGGATCTTGGAAAACTGCCAGCCGACAAGGCAATGCTGATCGCACAAGCGGCGGACGAAGTCATTTTCGGAAAACTGAACGATCAATTCCCGCTCCGCATATGGCAGACCGGCAGTGGGACGCAGACCAACATGAACGTGAACGAGGTCATCTCGAACCGCGCGATTGAAATCGCCGGCGGCGAACTTGGATCGAAAAAGCCGATCCATCCCAACGACCACGTCAACATGTCGCAGTCGTCGAACGATACGTTCCCGGCTGCTATGCATATCGCGGCGGCGGAGCGAGTAAGGAACGCCCTGATCCCCGCGGTCAAGAGCGTTCACGATGCCATCGCTGCCAAGGCGAAGGAATTTCACGACATTGTCAAAATTGGCCGCACTCATTTGCAGGACGCGGTTCCTCTAACCATCGGCCAGGAATTCGGCGGCTGGGCGAGCTTGCTGGAGCGCGACATCAAGCGCTTGGAGCAGACTCTTGAAGGTCTCTACGATCTGGCAATCGGCGGAACCGCGGTAGGAACCGGCCTCAACACGCATCCCGAGTTCGCCGAGCGCGCGGCAAAGAAGATCGCCGAACTCACCGGACTTCCCTTCCGCTCGCACGGCAACAAGTTTGCCGCGCTCTCGGCCCACGATGAAATTGTGTTCGCACAAGGCGCGATGGAGACCTTGGCGGCGTCGTTCATGAAGATCTCCAACGACATTCGCTGGCTGGCCTCCGGCCCGCGCTGCGGATTGGGCGAATTGTCGATTCCGGAGAATGAGCCTGGCTCTTCGATCATGCCGGGTAAGGTGAACCCGACCCAGTGCGAGGCTATGACCATGGTCTGCGTCCAGGTGCACGGTGCAACCGCTGCCGTCGGCTTCGGCGGATCGCAGGGCAACTTCGAACTCAACGTCTTCAAGCCGGTGATCATCTACAATTTCCTGCACTCCGTCACGCTAATCACCGATGCCTGCCACGGCTACGTCGAATACATGATTAAAGGCATCGAGGTCGACCGAGCCAAGGTCGACTGGTACGTAAAGAATTCACTGATGCTGGTCACCGCACTAGCTCCTAAAGTTGGCTATGACAAGGCAGCTCAGATCGCACACACGGCACACGTCGAGCATTCAAGCCTGCGCGAAGCCGCGCTGAAGCTGGGATATCTAACGGGCGAGGAGTTCGATCAACTGGTGAAGCCGGAGAAGATGACCCATCCATAGTCAGGCTTGTCCGATGGTTAGACATGTTTGATAGTCGCCGTAGACCGAAAGAGGGACCATGAAAAGTCGTGCCAAAAGCTCGATGCGCGACGCGAGCTCTCGTGTGCGAATGAGATTCAGCTCCAACGAACGAGGGGTAGCAGACTCCACACAAGACCCAGCCGCAAAGCGGCGGCATGTGAAAGCCCGGCACGGAAGTGCCGGCTGGACAACCCGACAAACGTCCGAGTCCCGTAGGGACGCCACCTGCTCTCACGCACGCCCTTTAATCCCGTGGCGCCTCCGGCCTTGCATTCTCTCTGAAACAGCTTTAGGTATTCACCGCTTCAGCCGATTCACCCACTTGCGGCAATGTGTTGACTTGCTTCTTGGGCGTAGTCGTAATCACCACCACGCTCACCAGCACCAACATCGTTCCGACAATCGTACGCAGAGAAAGTCCCTCTCCGCCCAGGAAGTATCCCAGCAGCACCGCCACCACGGGATTCACATACGCGTAGGTCCCCACCTTGGTCGGCGATTCATGATGAATCAGCCAGACATACGCCGTGAACGCAACAATCGATCCCGCCACGATCAGATATGCCAATGCAAGCCAGGCCTTGATGGAAACCGCTTGCACGCGGAATCCATGGAATTCCCCCAGCGCCGCCGAGGTGATCATCAGCAACACTCCTCCTGCAAACATCTGCGCACCGGAACTCATGGCCTTTGACGACGGAAGCGGAAGCTTCCGCGTCAACGCGGTCCCCACCGACCAGCTGATTGCCGCCACGATCAGCGCGATGGCCCCGATCGTATCGATAGGGGAATCCCCGAAGCTGATGCTTCGGCTGACCAGCACCAGCACTCCACCGATACCCACCAATAGCGCGGCGCCCAGACGAGGAGTAAGGCGTTGCGTCTTCAGGAATAGGATCTCGGACAAGGTCATGAACACCGGAATCGTAGCCATCATCACCGCTGCGATCCCCGATGGCACGCGGCGCTCGGCCCAGAAGAGCAGCCCGTAGTCGACAACAAAGATCAACACAGCCAGCAGGGTCGCCGAGAACCACTGTCGCGCGGTGGGCGAGACCGTACCTTTAGTGCGCATCCACCCGAAGAGAACCAATCCCGCGATAAGAAACCGAAGCCCGGCAAGCAGAAAGGGTGGAACCTCGCGCACGCCAACCCGGATCGCGAGGAACGTCGATCCCCACACCATGTAGATGATGGCGAAGGCGAGCAGCACTTTCCACGCGCGAGGAGCGGACGGAGCTTCCATGATCAATCCCGCGAAGCCTTTGCTTCAGGTTGATTAGATCACTGCCCTTCCGCGCGGACGCGGACTCACTGCATAAAAGATTTTATGGGGCTATAAACCGAAATGCTTTAAATCGTGGAACCGAAGCAGCCAGTTGCGATTACTTCTTCAGCAGGCTGGTATGGCTGGCAACGCACTGCCATTTGCCTTGATCGAAGACCCACGTGTCAGTAAACCGTCCCACGTGATCGTAAGACTTGCCCTGATACGTGCCTTGGGTATGGTAAATGCCAGTCACGACGGCGGTTTCCCCAAAGAAGTTCATCTTCACGTCCTGAATGTTCGCTTGCGCCGGTTTGAAGCGGGGATCCCGGATGTCCGCAAGGAATTTCTGCTTGTCGCTGAGTTCCCCGTCCCATTCCGTATTGACGAAGCGGCTCGAAACCAGGGCGTCGAGAGCGGCTGAGTCGCGATTCACCTGCGCTTCATTCCACAGGCGCTCAAGAACCATGAGTTTGCTTTCGCGAGGATCAGCCTGTTGCGCAGCCAGACTGACCGCGCTCAAGGCGAGTAGAAGGCAACAGGAGATGGTGCGAATCATGCGCGTACACGCCGCCGGCATCCCAACGTGCAGGCGAACGTTCGACGACAATACCAGTGGAAATCAGCGCGACGCTACGAAAATGCACCTTGGGAAGTTACGAACGTCACGGCAAGATGCCAGCACCAGAAGCCGCACAAGTCCTCTTTTTTCTTGTAATTGCGCGAACCATACAAAGTACTGCCTGATCGAGGCGGCCTAGTAAGCCCACCGCAGCAACGTCGCCCCGATCGTGAACCCCGCCCCTACCGATGCCAGCAGCACCAGGCTTCCCTTCTTCAGTTTGCCCTCTTCGATCGCGGTGCCCATAGCCAACGGTATGGTGCCCGCCGTGGTGTTGCCATAGCGTTCGATATTGACAATCACGCTCTTTGGACGCAGTCCAAGCCGCTCGGCTGTGGCGTTAATAATCCGCAGGTTGGCCTGATGCGGAATGAACACGTCGATATCGGAGCCCTTCAGCCCATGCCTGTCCAGCAGTCTCAGACAGAGTTCGGTCTGTTTCCGCACCGCAAACTTGAACACCTGTTGCCCATCCTGGTGAACGTAGTGCATCTTCTTCGCGATCGTTTCCTTGCTGGTCGGATGCAAGCTACCCCCGCCGGGCATGTATAGAAATTGACCTCCCGACCCGTCCACTTCGTGAATGAAATCGATGAGCCCTTCCGAATCATTCTCCGCTGGTTCGAGAATCGCCGCGCCCGCTCCGTCCCCGAAGATCACGCACGTCGCGCGGTCGGTGTAGTCGATGATCGACGACATCACGTCCGCACCGATCGCAAGCACGCGTTTGTGCGCGCCGCTGGCAATGAACTGCGCCCCCACCTGCAATGAATAGAGAAACGCGGAACACGCCGCAGAGAGATCGAATCCCCATGCTCCCTTTGCGCCGAGTTTGTCTTGCACAACACACGCGGTCGAGGGAAAGAACATGTCAGGCGTCACCGTGCCGAGGACAATCGCCTCGATCTGGCTAGGTTCCATGCCGCGCTGAGCCAGCGCTTTCCGCGATGCCTCCACTGCCAGGTCGCTGCTCGCCACACCCTTCTCTGCGATGTGACGTTCGCGGATGCCCACTCGCGTCATGATCCATTCGTTGTTGGTATCGACCATTCGCTCGAGGTCGGCGTTGGTGAGAAGACGAGGCGGCACATACGTGCCCAGAGCACTGATCTTGGCGCGGATCGGTTTGGTCAAATAGAACCCCTGAGAGAGATGATTTATTGTGAAGGATCGACAAAAGAATGTCTAACAGTCGAAAGCGACTGGTGACGTCAGACCTTAGCTCTTGGCCTTTTCAACCCATCGGCGGCTCTCCAAAATCCTGCCGCAAACTTGATTTGAAAGGGCACGGCTTACAGCCGTGCCACTCAGGCCGAAAGATCGACCCGGCTTTAGCCGCTGAGGCATGCTCCGACGCCCGCTTTAAAACGCCCACCGCATCAGCGTCGCTCCCGAAGTAAACCCTGCGCCCACCGACGCGATCAACAGCATGTCGCCCTTCCTCAATTTGCCTTCGTCAATCGCAGTTCGCATGGCAATCGGAATCGTGCCCGCTGTCGTGTTCCCGAAGCGATCAATATTGATGACCACTTTATCCAGCGGCATCCCCAGCCGGTCGGCAGTCGCGGTGATAATCCGGCGATTCGCCTGATGCGCAATGAAGCAATCCACATCCTTCCCCGTAAGCTTGTTCCGCTCCAGGACCCGCTCCGTCATCTCCGCCATCTTTTTCACCGCATACTTGAACACGTTCTTCCCATCCTGATGGATGTAATGCATCTTCTGGTCGACTGTTTCATGGCTCGCAGGATTCAGGCTTCCTCCCCCGGGCATAAAAAGGTACTGTCCACCCATGCCCTCCACCTGCGCCACGTGATCGATGACGCCCTCACCATCGGCGCACGGCTCAAGTAGAACTGCGCCCGCACCGTCTCCAAAAATGATGCATACGGCGCGATCCGTATAGTCGGTCATCGACGAGTTCACATCGGCGCCGATCACCAAAACCTTTTTGTACTGGCCTGACTCCACAAACTTCACACCTGTGTTGAGAGCATAAACAAAGCCGGAGCAGCCTGCCGAAACGTCGAACCCCCACGTGTTCTGGATCCCGAGCTTGTGCTGCACCAGGCAAGCGGTCGACGGATACATCATGTCCGGCGTGACGGTGCCCACCACAATAAGATCCACTTCCTGCAAATCGAACGAATGGGACTCGAGCAGATTCTTCACGGCAGCGACCGCCAGATCGCTGGCCGCCACGCCCTTGTCGGCAATGTGACGCTCACGGATCCCGACGCGGTCGAGGATCCATTCATTCGTGGTATCAACCATCTTTTCCAGATCAGCATTACTGAGAACCCGCGGAGGAACATAGGTCCCCAGCGCGGTAATTTTGGCGCGCGTAATAGTCAATCAGGGCTCCTGCAAAATATGAAACTGAGTATTCTGCAGGATGCCGGGCAGAATGTCTAACCTGAATCCATCAAGCAGCACCGCCCCAAGGAATCAGAACGTGTAATCAGGCGGCTTGATCGCTTTGGCCCGCAAATAAACCTCGCATTGCGCCCGATGATGAGCTGTGTGGACGAACATGTTCAGGATCATCGCTCGCCCGTCCGGATCGTTCCGCCCCTTCCATGATGGGATGTGCCATGTGCGCTGAAGCTGCTCAGGAGTGATGCGCGGAAGGGCCTCAATCACATAATCACCAGCACCTTCATTACGTTCGCCTTTTTCGGGTTTAGGGGCTTATTGGGATCGACCGGAAACGGAGGCTGCATGCCGGTGAGTTGCTGGAACCGATAAACGTTCGACACAGCGATATGAAGCATTTGCTCGCCAAACGTCATTTCGTCGGGATTGGGCTTGAAGCTGTAGAACTCAGCCGGCATCGCGTCGCCAACATCGATTGTGAACTGTTTCGAAATCTGCCAGTCATGAACGAACTCCGCCATGTTGAGCACTGTGTTCACTTTGGAACTCTGCCCTGCCGCGGCATTCGACAGTAGGCTCAGAGCGATAACCGACAAGACGTAACGCAGATGGACCATGCCCGTGCCCTCCAGGACTCGATTGAGTCTAGACGCGCGAAGGCCGGAGTTGTAAGCAGGCTTCTGGAATCAAGCCGCCGCTCTCTCCCTTTCGTGATCCATCCATTCGCGAATGAAATGAGGGCACGAGGTAATTCCGAATTCCCGGTTCTCGCCGTTGATCAAGTAAAAGACCGCTTCGCGGTCCAATTCCTCTAGCTGCGAGAGGCTCAGCAGAGGCCACAGACGGCACTCGATCGCGGAACGAACAAGTTGATCCAGATACTCCAAATGACCCCGCAACAGCTTTCCGGATACTCGAATAGTGACGTGATAATCAGGGGAAGTATTGCGACGTTCCATAATTCTCCTCGGGCGGGTCGATCTCAACTTCTCACTTCTATAGATGGCCCGAAAAGGCGTTTCCTGCGAAAAGAGTCGTAAAAGAACGTAAAACCGGGTAATCAGAGGTTGGGGAACTTTAGGAGGTTGCCGTGGAAAAAAATAAGTCAGGTACCGGCGACTCACTGCACACGTAAGAGCCCGTTACCGTTGCTTCCTTCCGGACCTGGCGGGGTTGGCGAGAGTACGTCGCGTGAGACCGATACCTGACCTGAATCATTCTAGCATTCGGAATCAGAAACCAACGATCACCCAATGCACCTCGCCGTCCGGGCGATTCGCTTATCGCAGGTGCGCCATCAACTCCGGGAAAAAGCTTTGGAAGTCGACCAGAAAGTCAGCCTCATGTTTCTGAAAGATCGGCAATGAATCCGTCAGATCCAAGGGCCGCCGGAAGCGGCGACCGATTCTCCCTAGGATCTCGGTTACGCCCTCGAGGTGGTGGTAGCGTCCAAGCCAGTCCTCGTCCCGCATTCGCTGCAGCCGTTGTTTCGCTTCCGCCGGGATCACAGCAGAGCAGGTCTCAATGTCGCGATAGAATTCGCCGATGAATTCGCCGAGAGGCACGGCAGAATACTCGCCCCAGTCGCGAGCAAGAAAATAATCGAAATACACATCCGTCAGGATGCCGCCGAAGCGCCGGTATGGCGCTGGAAAACGCCGCACGCAGGCCCGCACCCGGGGATGTGAATCGGTGAAAAGGTCGATTCGCCGATGGCAGCGAATGCCCCTCTGATAGGGTTCCGGAAGAAACGCAAGTTGGGCTCTGGAGGTCAGATCCGGTAAGAGATTTCCCACCCGAAACTCCGCGCTGGGTTCGGACAAATACAAATGAGCCAGCCAGTTCATCGTCCCCAATAGACTAAACGGTTTGATCTGATTGGGGCCGCACTATCCCGAACAGTTGGGATGGGAGCCAGTCTCCAAAAAAGCAAGGGGGGGACTGGAGCCTCTGCTGACGATCCGGTCCGCAGTGACTTGAGCCCCCTCTGCTGCACGGTTCAATGGGCAGTCAAGGTTTGTACACGTTGTAGGTGAAATGCCGGTAAACCACATTGCAGCCATTCCCTGACCAGAAGTATGCCTGAACCGTGTGATTGCCCGCCGCCACCCCGCTGAGGGTCTGGGAACTCGACCCCAACAGATAGGTGCCATCGGCGGGAGTTACTCCAGCGTAGCCGAAACAATAGGGGTCGACCTCCTTGCCGTCCACATACAAACACACCTCGAACTGGTTGCCCGCCGTGCTGGCTCCGCCGTTTTGAGCCAGCATGTCGGCTTGTATCGTGCAGGTCCCAGTTGTGCCCGGGCAGTTGACAGTCACCGCATTGCCGATCGGCGTAAGTGTGTCCGCCGGGATTACCGTCAGAGCCACGTTCGAATCGATATAGGTTCCCTTCAGGACGTGGTTTGTTGCGGCAACCGCCAAAGCGGCAAACACAACGACGAAAACGAAGAGCGACCTCATTCTTCCGCGCCAAGTCATATAGATCCTCCTTTTCATAGTGAACTCATCTCGAATGTCGTTTCACCGTTTGTGACTGTGGAGCTTGCACTACTCGCCCAAAGTCCGCACAGCGCAACTTCCGTTCAGCTAAAACGCCGGGATGCTATGTCGCCTTGACTGACAAGGCAAATGAGTTCCGCCTGAAGTTGATCTGAGGGCGCATCTTGCTGATTCCTCGAAAGTTGGATTCCGGCATGAGGGCGCGGACGGTGTTTCGAGTGCGCCTGGGCAATCGTTACGCTTTACCAAAACCGAAATTTGTTAGTACACAAATGTATTGCGCTCACCTTGACTTGTGTGAGGGCGCGACGTAATATTCGCAGCCGATGCCCGAATCGTCCTCGCTCTCCGGGCGGAAAATTTCGCACTACCGCGTTCTCGAGAAACTCGGCGGCGGTGGAATGGGTGTGGTCTACGAAGCCGAGGACGAAGACCTGGGCCGTCACGTCGCACTGAAATTCCTGCCGGACGATGTCGCCAATGACCGTCAAGCCCTCGAGCGCTTCCGGCGCGAAGCCCGTGCCGCTTCCGCCTTGAATCATCCCAACATCTGCACTATTTACGAAATCGGCCAGCACGATGGCCACCCCTTCCTCGCGATGGAATTGATGAAGGGCATGACCCTCAAGCATCGCATCGTAGGAAAGCCGCTCGCTGTGGCCGAACTGCTGGAAGTTGCGATTCAGATCGCCGACGCTCTCGACGCCGCGCACTCTGAGGGCATCGTTCACCGCGACATCAAGCCCGCCAACATTTTTGTCACCAAGCGCGAACAGGTGAAGATCCTCGATTTCGGCCTTGCGAAACTCGTCCAGGGTCGAGGCCGCGCGCCGGATTCCGCCGGGCCCACCCTGACGGATGTCTCCGACCACCTGCTAACCAATCCCGGAACAGCCGTCGGCACCGTGGCCTACATGTCACCCGAACAGGTGCGGGGCGAAGAACTTGATTCGCGCACTGACCTTTTTTCGTTCGGCGTGGTCCTCTACGAAATGGGGACTGGCGTTTTGCCCTTCCGGGGCGAGACCTCGGGCGTCGTCACCAATGCCACGCTGGAAAAGTTGCCCATCGCTCCAGTCCGGCTGAATCCAGACATCCCCGCAGAACTTGAGCTGATCATCAGCAAGGCGCTCGAGAAGAACCGCAAGCTGCGCTACCAGAGCGCCACCGAGATGCGCACGGATCTGCGGCGACTGAAACGCGACTCGGATACTGGCAAGTCGGCATCGTTCGCCCAACCTGCCGACAGTGATGGTTCGGGGGAAAGCCACGGGGTCTCCACACCAGCATCATCCGCAGGCGCAGGCTCCGATCCTCGCCAGGCTGCACTTCGCCTCGAAAGCAGTTCGGGAGCACCGGTACAGAAGCACGCCTCCAGCAGCGGCGCGGTCGAGGTCGTGCGCCGCTACAAGCAGGGTCTCACGGCAGGGATCGCGCTGATTCTGATCGCCGGTGCGGGCTACGGTGTGTATCTGCTGTTTGGCGCTAAACCGGTTCCCTTCCAGAATTACTCCATCACGCAAATCACCGACAACGCTAAATCGCAGGCCGCGGTCATTTCTTCCGACGGAAAGTATATTCTGAGCGTCATCGATGATGCGGGCAAAGCCAGCCTCTGGCTGCGTCACGTTCCGACCAACACTGATACCCAAGTCATCGCCCCTGCAGAAACCTACTATCCCGATCTCGAGTTTTCCGCGGACGGAAATTACCTCTATTTCCGCAAAGCCCGGACCTCCGCCCATGACGCTTTTGACCTGTACCGCGCCTCGGTGCTCGGCGGCAATCCGCAGATCCTGGTGAACGGAATCGATTCCAACGCCGCGTTTTCGGCAGACGGCCGGCACCTCGCGTTTTACCGCAACAATGATCCCGAGGTCGGCAAGTTCCAGCTTCTCATCGCCAATTCCGATGGCACCGATGAAAAAATGATTGCCACAGGTCCTATCGCTTCAGCGCATCGTCACCTTTCATGGTCGCCCGATGGCAAACGGATCGCATTGACGGATGCAGGTGGCGACCCGGCCCCGATTCAGTTCATGGATGTTGCCTCCGCTAAAACAGCGGACTTCGTGAGCCTGCCGGGTGTCGTGTTCTACAAGTCAGAGTGGCTGCCAGACACGCGGGGACTGCTTACCCAATATCAAGATCTGCGTGCCGGCCTCAATCACAACCAAATCGGATTTGTTTCCTACCCAGGCGCCGAGTTCCACCCCATCACCAAAGACACCAACAGCTACGAGTCGTTGTCGCTCTCCGCCGATGCGAAAACCCTCACCACCGTTCAGTCGAAACGGTCGTTCACTCTCTATGCAGTTCCCTCCACAATAGACGGAGCCAACCCTCCCGCCCCCGCCGTGCCGCAACTGCAAAAGGGATCCTTGAATTTCAGCTGGGGCGGAAATAACGGATTCTATCTCGCGGAAGATAATCGCCTGGTGCGCATTTCCTCCGACGGAAGTAACAAGACCAACCTTGCCACCCTTACTTCCATCTACTCCATCTCCGCCTGCGCTGATGGGAGGTACTTGCTTCTAGCTTTGGTCGGACAGGGAGGCGTCACCGGAACCAACATCTGGCGCAGCAACGCAGATGGCACGAACTTGAAGCAGCTCTCAACCGGGCAAAGTGATATCGGCCCCGAGTGTTCTCCGGACTCCCAATGGGCCTACTACATTGACCAGAACGCGAATCGAGTCAACCGCGTGTCCGTGGAAGGTGGCACACCAGAAACCGTTCCAGGAACGCCGGTTCCCCGCGCCTTTGTCAAGGGAAGCCGTCTGAGCTTCCCCGATGTTGCTCCCGACGGCAAGTCCGTCGCTCTGCTCATCGAACTCGGAGACAAGAGCCTCGGCCAGATGATCGCCACCGTCCCGCTTGACGCTGGGCCGCAGCCGCATGTTCGCCTGATTGATCCGAATCCCGCCATCTCCGATAGCCCGAGATTTACGCCGGACGGAAAAGCGCTGGTGTATCCGATCACCCAAAATGGCGTCGAGAACCTGTGGCTCCAGCCGCTGGACGGTTCCGCCGGGCGCCCGTTCACCAATTTCAAAACCGACCGCATCCGGTCGTTCCGCTGGTCCCCCGACGGAAAGAGCATTGGAGTTCTCTGCGAGCGCGTGGAAGGCGACGTCGTCCTGCTGCGCGAATCAAGCGCGAAGAACTAATCACGCGTCCAACTCCATTTTTGCTATTTCGCGCGCAGGACTATTTCAACAGTCACGTGATTTTTCAGCAACTGAGGCTTTGGAAATCCTTCTATCTTCATTTGCGCGCAGTGAGTCCCGTACGCTGGTCAGCAATGCCCGCGAAGGTGCGAGATCCCTGAGTTTTGCGATCTCCGACAACGCTTTGTCAATTTCCGCATAGCCGCAACGATCCATCCAGGCTGCAACCAGGATCGGCGATCGGTTCATGCCCTCGCGGCAATGCACCAGCACGCTGCCTCGCCGCACCCCTATCGCTATGGCGTACAGGATGTCTTCCAACTTTTGCGCAGAGATCGCAGCTGCGTCCGGGATTGGAATCTGGATGTAGATGATCTTCGGTGCTCGCGGAACAGCCTTCTGGCGGCAAAGCGAGATGACGGTTGCGATATGCCGCGGATTGGAACGCGCCAGTTGCACCGCATCTTTGAGACTCCCCAGATAGAGTCTTTCCCAAATCTTTGTCACTGGTCTCCCGGCCTTGTAGACACCTGCATGCCCATTGTTCTCCCAACGTACCTTATTCGAATGTAGGAAGCGAACGTCGAGATTCTGGGACAGGGCGATATCTACGCCAACGGGGTCAATAAGCGACGCGATTTAACGCCAACCACGCAAGGATTAAGATAGTCCGACCCGCGAAAACGCTGGGTTCTAAATGAAAGCCAAGAGAGCAATTTCCGACGATCTGCTGACCGTTTTGAAGAAGAGCAAGAGTATTCGTGTTCGAGCGGGCTTAGGCAGGCACCGTTTTATCGGGATCTGGTTTGTGCTTGCGGGGAACCGCATCATGGCAAGATCGTGGAGCGTCAAACCGCACGGTTGGTACAGTACATTTCTCAAAGAGTCTCGCGGAGCAATCCAGGTGGGAAAGGTAGAAGTCGCGGTCCGCGCTGTGCCCATAAAGAATAAGCGTTTGAGAGATGCGGTTGATACCGCATATCTCGAAAAATACAACACGGCATGGGAACTGAAGTACGCCAAAGACCTCGCTGGTGAAAAATCCAGGGCAACGACCGTTGAACTCCTCCCCGTGTAGGGGACTGACAGTGGTGCTGGTCCGCAATGAGTCAAATCAGAATGTTCGCCCGATGACAGGCTTCTGGGCCGACCCTTCGAAACCGAAATTGACGAAACAGCCTTCTCACCAAGCCTGGTCATGCGCAAGAATGAAAATATGCCCCCAGACAAATATGCCAGGATCGAGCGCGAACGCCGTTTTCTCCTCGCACAATTTCCAAGCAGTGCAACGGTTGTCCGAGATCGGCGCATTACCGATAACTACATTGAGGGCACGACCCTTCGCTTACGGGAACAGAGTTACAGCGACGGGCTAACCACTTTCAAGCTTACCCAGAAGCTTCCGGTGCGAGGAAGTGGATCGCAGCAGGGATTCATCACGAGTATGTACCTCACTCAAGATGAATTCCACGTGCTCGCGCAACTTCCCGCCAGGAAGCTCACCAAGACTCGTTTCAGCGTACCGCCTTTCGGCATTGACGTTTTTGACGGTCAATTGCAGGGTCTGATTCTCGCCGAAGCCGAGTTTGATTCTGCGGCAGCCGCTGACGCCCTGACCGTTCCGTCCTTCGTGGCTGGAGAAGTTTCTGCGGACGATCGATTCACCGGCGGTCAACTCGTCCGAGCTTCGCGGCAAGACATCCACAGCTGGCTATTGGACTACGGAGTAGCACTTAGGTCTTCGTGAATTTGTTGAGTCACTCTGAGTGTGCTCACCTTGCAACCGTCGATGAGTGAAATAGAGATGTTTACGTCAACTACGAGCCAGCCCAGTTTCCGAGTGGCCGACCACTCACTCGGCAAAACAAAACCTGCTCAATGAGTCATCGCCAATATCCAGAACGCCTTCATTTCTTTGAGGCCGCCAGTTCATTCTCAATGGCCTTCCGTCGAGCTTCGTGCTCAGCTTGCCAGGGAGCGGGTAGGCCCATCGCGCGAGCGTAGGCGATGAGCTGTCCCATGTGCTCTTGCAGGTGGCACACGGCTCGCATGTAGAGGCGTCGCACCGTCGTCCTCTCGCAAAAGAACACTTCCGGCCTGTCTAACTCGGCGTCCGAGGTGTCCGTAAAGGCTGTGCGCATGGCGTTTAGCGACTTTCTCAGCAAAGCCAGAACCTCAGCCTTGTCCGTAATGCTTCTTTCCAGGCTCTCGTTTCTTGCTATCATCGCCATGATCTGCGCCACGCCATCGCCTTCCAGCTTGCCGTACAGGTCGGGCTCTGCCTTCACTCCCAAAAGGGCCAGCAACGTACGACCGCCCGCTCCAAGATGCACCAGAACTTCGCTCACGGAGCGCGCCGTTTCCGCCGGGCGCCATGCCGCGCAGTCGGATCGCACTGGAAATCGGGACGCATTCGCCCTGGATCAGCCGTCTGTTGAGCGAGTTGGGGCACGAGGTGATCGTGGCGAATGCGCGCAAGGTGCGACTGATTGGCGAGAGCCGCAAGAAAGACGATCGGCTGGATGCGCAGACCTTGGCGCGGCTGGCCAGGATCGATCCCGAGTTGCTGTATCCGGTGAAGCATCGCAGCGCTCAGGCACAGGCGGATTTGGCGGTGATTCGAGCACGTGCCGGATTAGTGCGGGCGCGTACGGGGTTGGTGAACACGGCCCGAGGGCTGGCGAAGTCTTACGGGGAACGCTTGCGCGGCTGCAACGTGCGCAACATGGATCCGGAGAAAGCCGAAGGGCTGAGTCCGGAGCTGCAACGGGCGCTGGAGCCGTTGCTGGCGACGATCGAAGAGCTGAGCGAACCCATTGTGGAGTACAACGACCGAATCGAAGCGCTGGCGCAAGCGAGCTATCCGCAGGTGGTGCTGCTGAAGCAAATCAAGGGTGTAGGTACGCTGATCGCGCTGACGTTCCTGCTGACGCTGCAAGATCCGCATCGCTTTGGCAAGAGCCGCGACGTGGGTGGCTATCTGGGACTGCAACCGGGACGCAGGAAGTCGGGACAGAGCGAGCCGCAGTTGCATATCAGTAAAGAGGGAGATCCGTATCTACGGACGCTGCTGGTGCAGGGAGCGCAGCATATCTTGGGACCATTCGGGATCGACTGTGATCTCAGACGCTGGGGACTGAAACTGGCTGAGCGTGGTGGAAAAAACGGTAAGAAGCGAGCGATTGTGGCCACGGCAAGAAAGCTGGCGGTGTTGCGGCATCATCTGTGGGTGAGCGGAGAAGTATACGAGCCATTGCACAACAGCAGCCGACTGATGGTGACGGCAGCTGCGTAAAAGCAAAACGCAAACTAAATCAAAATCGTTCCAGGAAGAGAAAAGACAAAAGCCAAAGCCGAGTTCCGGTGACTGCGTTAATGGCCTGGGCCGCGTTCCACTCTTGAGTGCAACGAGAGGTCGCCAAACAGATGGCAGCACCGGCTGAATTGAGAACGCCCCACATGCACCGAGCGAAAACGGATCGCTCCTCGAGAGTGCGGATGGAAGTATGGCGACAGTGGCTACTCGGCGGGAGAAAAACTTTTCTCTGCGACAAAGAACAAAAACTCACTATGAACCCAAAATTCCCTTGACTCCGACCGGCCTTCTCATGGAAGGCCTTTACACTCAAAACCTCCGGCCGAGGCAGAACTTTTTTCTTGACATCCCTTTTTTAGAACTCATTGACCCGTAGGTAGGGTGTGAGTGGCAACGCTTTGGCTAAAGAGGGACGGCATGGCGTGCGATGTACTCGTCCATGGATCGATCGGGCCCAATATAGTGAAATGCTTCCGCATAGTCGAGCCCGAATCTTCGGCCGGTGGCGCGATCGCTAGTTTCGAGCGCCATTTTGGTGTATTCGTTAATGGCGTCGCGGTCGGCTGCCGATAGGGCCGGCAACTGCAGCTTTCGTTCGACCAGAGAGGCGTTCAGATCCTTAATCATGTGCGTCACCATGGTCCGGCAGGCCCTCAGGCACGCGAGTTTGGTTTCGAAAGTCGGGCCAATATCTACCACACGATTCACTAGTTGCGGGCCTCTAGCAAAATAGTATTTCTCTGACACGCTGTGCGGCTTCAATCCTGCGGCAAAGTGCTCCGGCATGTCCAGATGGCCCCCTGCCATCCAGCAGGCCGCTTCTACTGCCTGCGCCGTTATGTAGTGATCAGGATTCTCTTCGTAGTGCCCCCAAGGGTCGTAGCTGAATACTGTGTCGACCCTTAGGAGGCGAAACAGAAAGATCAGTCTCGCGCGTATTTCCGTGTGAGCCAGGTCGTCCATGCGATGGTTTCGATAGCCGAGGTCGAACATCTGCTTCAGGCCGGAAACCTGTAAGAAACTCTGTGCATCCCGCTCGTTAGCCAGCACGGTTTCGCCCAGCGTGAGGTCGTAGGAGTCCTTCTCGTCGTTGCTTGTCCGGATGAAAACCCCGGTATACCCCTCGTCCAGGAGTTTGGTTACCGTGCCGCCGGCAAAGAATGGCCCATCATCCAAGTGGGGTGTGACCAGGGCCAGCACCTTGCCCGTGTGAGGTCTTCCCGACACAGCACGCTCGATCACAACTTCCGTCGTCGGTGCAGTCTGGGCGGATAGTTGCGGAGCACTCAACAGTCCTGCTGCAAGAGCCCCTTTGAAAAAATCACGTCGTTCCACTACAGCTATCCTCCGTTATTCGAACCACCAGTCAGAAACACAGATAATGATACGTTCAGTCGCGGGCAATTCGTCATAGTGGTATCGACAGGAATGTTGATCGAGCAGGTTCGAGCGAGCATCGGCCTAGATGCCGACTGTTGGCAGCATCGGCATCGTCCCAAGTCGGATCCCGTGTCACTTGCGGTAACCGCATTATAAAAGGGGCGCCCCTCTTGGAGTAGGTTGTGATTGTTCGAATCAAGACCTACGAAAAAAGGAGCACCCTTATGAACAGCGAAAAGTATATTGGGCTCGACGTCCATCAAGCAACCATCGTGGTCGCAGTGACGGATTCCACGGGCAAGTTAGTGATGGAATCCATTCTAGAAACGGAAGCCGCTACGATTCTTCAGTTCTTTGCAGGCTTGCGCGGAAAGTTGGCGGTGACCTTCGAGGAAGGAACCCGGTCGGCCTGGCTGTACGATCTGCTCAATCCCCATGTGGAGAAACTGGTGGTGTGCAATCCGCGCAAGAACGCGCTGCTCAAGGACGGGAACAAGAGTGATCGCATCGATGCGCGCAAGCTGGCAGAGTTGTTACGCGGCAACCAACTGAAG
>Ga0209580_10000351_pt1 | contig 26614 bp, 25 predicted proteins | sample Coa_R1_5_FD_187153 | JGI IMG/M metagenome (GOLD analysis project Ga0209580, IMG submission 187153) | Surface soil microbial communities from Centralia Pennsylvania, which are recovering from an underground coalmine fire - Coalmine... | ecosystem: Environmental > Terrestrial > Soil >... | reverse complement strand
GCCCCAGGAATACACGATGTCGAAGGCGCCAAGCCCCCCGACGTACTGGTCGTCGAGGACGCTGCCGCGTTCGACCGTCCAGGCGTCGGCCGCTGGGGCGTACCGCTGTCTGGTCTGCGTCGTACAGCTCACGCTGTCCGGGTCGTAGTCGAACGAATGCACACGGTTCGCGCCGAGCCGGAATGCGGCGAGCGAAAAGAGTCCGCTCCCGGATCCCACGTCGAGGAACGTCTTGCCCGTGAGCCGATCGACGCCGAGCATCGACTGGAGCGAAGCCTCCGCCGCGGCGATCCGGGCCTCGGTGATGTCTGCGGCGAAGGCGTGCCAGTTCCGGCCAAACGCAAAGCGGGTGTCAGTCATCGCGACGGCCCGGCGGCGGGTCGATCAGGCGGGGGCGGGCCAGCCCACTCGCGGCCCGCACGGCCGTCGCGGGCCTCACGCGGATTCGACCGCGGCGACGACCGAGCCAACGTCCTGATGAGCCTGATGGGCGTACCAGGCCTGGAAGACGAGGATAGGCCAGAGGAGGTAGTGCCACTGCCGCCGGCCCGACAGATGCTCGGCCCAGCAGGCGCGGATCGGGGCGGGATTGAAGAACCCGTGGCTCTCGAGCCGATCGGCGGCAAGCAGGTCCTCGGCCCACGGCCGCAAGGGGCCGCGGAGCCAAGCGCCGATCGGCGCGCCGAAACCCATCTTGCGCCGATCGACGAGGGCGCGCGGCACGTACTGATCGAGCACGCGCCGGAGGATCCACTTGCCCGTCCGCTGGCGGATCTTGAGGTCGAGCGGCTGATGCCAGGCCCATTCGACAACCCGATGATCCAGGATGGGCACGCGGCCCTCGAGACTCACGGCCATGCTCGTTCGATCGAGCTTGGTGAGAATGTCGCCCGGCAGGTAGTGGACGAGATCGGTCAGCATCATCCGCTCTTCGATCGCGGGGAGCCAGGCCGACGCCTGCAGCACGTCCGCGACGGTGTCGGCCGGCACGGGCTGGCGCAGAAGGTCGGCGGGCTCCCAGAAGCTCAGCGTGCGCATGTATAGCGCTTCCCAGGACCCGCTTGCGAGCACGCGAGCCACCTTGTGCGCCTTGTAGCCGACGGCAGTCTGGCGCCACCGCGGCGGAATGAGCGGCCGGACGGCCCGGTGGGCGCGGTCGATCTGGCCGGGCGGAATGGCGCTGATAGCCAGGGCCGTGGCACGCCGGGCTGACTGCGGCATCCAACCGATGCCATCCCACATCGTCCGGGTCACGCGGTAGCGGTCGTAGCCGCAGAAGAGTTCGTCGCCGCCATCACCCGAGAGGCTGACCGTGACCGATTGGCGGGCCAGCCGTGAGACGGCCGCCATCGGCAGCTGGGATGAGTCGGCAAACGGCTCATCGAACATCACCGGCAGGTCGGCTACGAGGGCACAGGCCTCAGCCCCGCCGAGATAGAGCTCCGTATGGTCGGTCCCGAGGTGGGCGGCCACGGCCTTCGCGGACGCGGCCTCGTCGTAGTCGTCCTCGCCGAAGCCGATGGTGAAGGTCTTCACCGGCCGAGTGCTTTGCGCCTGCATCAGCGCAACCACCGTCGACGAATCGATGCCGCCCGACAGAAACGCGCCGACCGGCACATCAGCCACCATGCGGAGACCGACCGCGTCGGTGAGCAGTGCATGGAGTTCGGCCGTGGCCTCCTCATCGCTCAGCCTCGATCGCGACGCCAGGCCCGCCCGGGCGACCTCGGTCGCCGACCAATACGGCTCGATCCGAGGCTCGGCCGTGGCCCCGTTGAGTGTGAGGATGCAGCCGGGCGGCAGCTTGTGCACGCCTTCGTAGATCGCATCGGGCGGCGCGATGTAGCTGTGACGCACGAAGAGCGCCAGGGCATGGGGGTCGATGCGGCCATCGAAGCCCGGAAATTGCCGGAGCGCAGTCAGTTCGGAGCCGAAGACAAACTGGCGGCCGACGCGCCCGTAGTAGAGCGGCTTGATCCCGATCCGGTCGCGGATGAGCCACAGCCGGCGATCGTGGGTATCCCAGACGGCGATGGCGAACATCCCGATGAAGCGGCGGACGGCGGCCTCGACGCCCCAGCGTTCGATCGCCTCGAGCATGACTTCCGTGTCCGAGTGCCCGCGCCAGTGGGCGATGCCGAGTTCCTGTTTGATGGCGCGCGAGTTGTAGACCTCGCCGTTGAAGACCATCCACAGCCGGCCGGAGGCGGAGGCCATCGGCTGGTGACCAGCGGGCGACAAATCCAGAATCGACAACCGCCGGAACGCCAGCCCGACGTCCGCGGCCGGATCGTGATAGCTGCCGGCATCGTCGGGGCCGCGATGCCGGAGCACGGAGGCCATGCGGACGAGGATGTCCTCGGCAGCGTCGTGCGGGCCGTGCGCCGAGCGCCAGAATCCCGCGATGCCGCACATGCTCCACCTATGCTACAAGGTCGTAACGTGGCTCACCAGTCTTTCGGCCACCACGCGCCGGCGCGTGAGCTCGAAAACCTAAACGACGACGGGCGCGAGGGCGGCCGAGGCGGTTTAGGTACACTTGACCGCGATCTATGGCGGAGGCAACCGCTCTGATAGACGACCAGCGCGCGGCCGACCCGGCCGCTGCGAGTAACGGCGCGTTCTGGAGCGCGTCGTCGCGCGCCACAGTCGCGTCGATTGCGGGCAGTGCCCCCGGGTTCTTCATTCCCATCGCGATTGCGACGGTGTTCGGGGCCAGCGCCGGGACGGACGCGTTTCTCCTCGCGCTCTCCGTCGCCTCGTTTGTCGCCAACGCGCTCGGATCGACGACGCAGCAGGCCGCCATTCCGTTTCTCGTGCAGGCGCGTGGCGAGAAGCGCGACGTGAGCCGCTTCCTCGCGGAAATGACGACCGTGCTCATGGCGCTCGCGGTCGTGCCGCTCATCGGCGTGAACCTTGGCCTGCCGGTCTACCTCGGCCGGTGGGGCCACTGGGCGCCGGCTGACACGCGGCTCCTCACGATTTTTCTCTGGGCCTTCGTGCCGTACGTCGTCTGCGCGATCCTGGCAGGCATTTACTCCGGCGCCCTGAACGCCCTCCACCTGTACGTCCGCGTCGCGCTGTCGCCGGCGCTGCGGTCGCTGGTCGTCCTCGGAGCCTTGGTCCTGTCGCCCATCCTCGGGATGTACGCGCTCGTCTCGGGTTATCTGGCCGGCGAGTTCATACGAATGGCCTATCTCATCGCGCGGCTCCGCCGGCAGTACCCGGTGCATCTTCTGGCCCGGCCCGCCCACCACGGCATCGCGGAGTTCCTGCGGTCGGCCGTGGCGCAGATGATCGGGTCCGGCGCGCTTGCCCTCGTGCCGGTCGTCGACCGCATCATGGCCGCCCGCATCGGCGTGGGGATCGTCTCGATCCTCGACTTTGCCGATCGGCTCTGGCAGGTGCCGCTCGGGTTCGCGATGTCGGGCCTCATGGTGACGACCCTTGCCCACTGGAGTGAGCGGCTCTACCACGGCGGCTCGGTGCGGGACCTCTCGCGCTCGACTTTCCGGCTGGCGCTCGCCCTGCTGGCCGTGCTCGCGCCCTTCGTCCTCGTCTTTGACGTGTGGCGGCAACCGCTCGTCGCCCTGGCCTTCGGCCACAGCCGGTTGACTCCTGCCGACCAGCGGCTGCTCGCCGACACGCTCGCCGTGCTCGTCGCGGCCATCCCGATCTATGTGGCCGGGTTGACCTACACGCGCGCCTTCCTCGTCCTGAAGCGGTCCGACCTGCTGCTCTTCATCGGGGTCGGACAGCTGGTCGTCAAGACGGCGCTCAACCTCCTGCTCATTCCCATCTGGGGTCTCGTCGGCATTGCCAGTGGCACCGCGCTGACATACGTGGTCACCACGCTCGTGCTGGTCGCAATCTTTCACCTGCGGTTGGCGCGTTCGCCGGGACCTTTGTCGACAGGATCATCGCGTGGATGACATTTGTCCGGCGTGCAGCGCCTCGTGCGCGAGCCTTCAGGCGACGCTCGAGGTTGACAAGCAGCACGCCCTGTACTTTCCCAGCCAGCCGGACATCGGCGCGCGTCTCTCGAGCGCCTTGAAATACCGCGCTTATCGGCTGATGTCGTGCGGCGCTTGTGGCCTCGTCTTCGCTGCACCGATGGCCGCGCCCGGCAGCGCTTGGTACGCGCTTGCGTACGAGGCTTTGAACGTCAAACCCGAACATCGCTGGGAATATGACGCTGTCCTGGCGAAGCTCGGTCCGGGCGAACGCGTCTACGAAATCGGATGTGGCACGGGGGCATTCCTCCTCGCCTGCCGGCGGCAGGAGATTGCCGCATCCGGCGTCGATTTTTGGCCGGAGGCCATCGCGCGCTGCCGTCGCGCCGGACTCGAAGCGTCTGTCGCCGAGGTCAGCATGGGCGAGACGCCGCCGCCCTCGAGTCCAGCCTCGGCTGTCGCCTCGTTTCACGTTCTGGAACACCTCGACGAGCCCCGAGCGCTCTTTCAGCACGCCGCGATCGCCGCCGGTGACGGCGCGGCCCTGTGGATTTCGGTGCCGAGCGACCGTCGTCCGAACCGTCTGTTGGGCTACCGTGAGCCGATGGATGAGCCGCCGCATCACCTGACGCAGTGGACCGACGCCGCGTTCGCGGCGATAGGCCGGCCCTACGGGTGGGAGTTGACCGACATCTGGTTCGAGCCCTTTTCGCTTCGCGGAGGACTCTTTGCCGTGGCCAGCCATTTCCGCCTCTACCAGATGCTCGAGGCCCGCCGTTGGCTGGGAGTCCGTCGTGTCGAGCAGGCCGTTCGGGCTCTGCTCTATCCCGTCGCCGCCTGGCGCTTGCGCCGACATCCGGCGCGCCAACGAATGACCGGCCTCTCCATGCTCGTGCGATATCGCCGAGTGCCGACCTCCATCTCGTGAGCCGGCCCGACCGCGTGGACGTCGTACTCCTGATTCGATCGTTGAATCGCGGCGGGGCGGAGCGCCAACTCGCTCTTCTGGCGACGGGCCTCGACGCGGCAGAATTTCGGGTCCGCGTCGTCACGTTCTACCCTGGGGGCCCGATTTGGGATGAGTTGACCGCCGAGCCGGCCGTCGAGCTCCTATCGCTTGATAAGCGGGGCCGCTGGGACGCCCTCGGGCCCACCCGGCGGCTCTCGGGAATCCTCGGCGCCTGGGCGCCGGACATCCTCCACTGCTATATGCCCGAACCGTCGATTGTCGGCACGATCGCCGGACGCCGCGCCGGCGTGCCTGCCATCGTCTGGGGCGTGCGGTCCTCGAACGTGGACTATCGGAAGTACGGCTGGTTCAACTGGGCCACCGCTCGCGTGGCCGCGTCCATGTCGGGACGGGCGGATCTCATCATCGCCAACTCCAACGCGGGTCGTACCCATCACATCGCTCAGGGCTATCCTGCGGCGCGAGTCATCACGATTCCAAATGGCATCGATACCGATCGATTCCAGCCCTCACCAGAGGCGCGAGTCGCCGGGCGGCAGCGATGGGAACTCGCGGACAATCAACTCGCGATCGGAGTCATCGCCCGGCTCGATCCGATGAAGGGGCACCAGGTCCTGCTGCGAGCCCTGGTCTCCGTTGCCCGGCAGGTGCCCGCGGTTCGCGTGGTCTGCATCGGTGGGGGTGCGCCCGGCTATGCGCAACATCTCGCCGCCGAGGCGCGGCGACTGAATCTCGACCGGGTGGTCCGGTGGACCGGCGAACTCGGTCAGCTGCACACGCTCGTACCCGCCTTCGATCTGGTATGTTCCCCGTCCGTATTTGGCGAGGGCTTCTCGAACGCGATCGCGGAGGCGATGGCGTGTGAATGTCCGTGCGTCGCAACTGACGTCGGTGACTCAGCGGCTATCGTTGGCGACACCGGCCTGGTGGTGCCACCCGACGATCTAGAGGGTCTGGCCGATGCGCTCGTGAAGATGGCACGCCTCGCCGTTGCCGATCGGAACGCGCGAGGTCGGCTGGCCCGTGCGCGGGTCGTGAACACGTTCAGCCTTCATGCCATGATTCTCCGGACCGCGACAACTTATCGCGACCTGGCACGGCGACCGGTATCTCGATGACCCTCAGCCTTTTCGGCGCGGCGTGACGACATGAGGCGTACCTGGCAGCGGCTACAGGCCCTCCGGACTCCCGCGGGCCGCGCCGAGTTCCGATTTGCGCTCCTCTGGCGGGTTGGACGGTGGCTATATCCCGAATACCGGTTTGAGTGGCCGCACCTTGACTGGTGGAACGACGACAACTTCAATCGATATCTTGACCGCTTCGGTGAACGCGACGGATTCAATACTGGTCGACGATGGGTCGTGTATGAACTGACGCGTCTGGCGGCGCAGGTCCCTGGCGATACGGCCGAATGCGGCGTCTTCAAAGGCGCCGGGTCGTATCTCATCGGCAAGGCGCTCCTCGGGACGAAGGATCAGCCGCGGAGACACTTCGTCTTTGACTCTTTCGAAGGGCTTTCGGCGCCCTCGGCCGTCGATGGCAGCGCGTGGCGGCAGGCTGACCTCACGTTTGACATCGAGGGCGTCCGGCAGGCGCTGGCATCCGTGCCTGATGTGCGCCTCTGCCGCGGCTGGATTCCGGCCCCGTTTGCCGAGGCGGAAGGATCGCGGTTCGCCTTCGTGCACATCGACGTCGATCTGCACGACCCGACGTACGACAGCATGACCTTCTTCTACCCGCGCATGAGCGCCGGCGGCATCATCGTTTGCGACGACTACGGGTTCACGACCTGTCCTGGTGCGACGCAGGCTGTCGACGAGTACCTGGCCGACAAGCCCGAGCGGATGATCGCGCTCCCGGCGGGCGGCGGGTTCCTCATCAAAGGCTGCGCGACGGGCGAGGCCCGGCCGCTCGCCTGAGCGCACGCGCGGAGCAGGGGTGCAGTCGGACATGTCAAGCGGCGGTGAAGTGGGACGCGCGCACGATCCGGCCCTCGAGCACGGCGAGGACGCCGGCCGCTTCGCCTTCGGCGAGAACTGGCTGAAGTTCGTCGGCAGCCTGAGCGAGCTCAAGATCGGCCGGGCCGAGCAGTCGCTTCGCGACCTGCTCGGCAGGGACACCCTCCAGGGCGCTCGCTTTCTCGACGCCGGCTGCGGCAGCGGGCTGTTCAGCTTGGCCGCGTCACGCCTCGGCGCGATCGTCTGCTCTTTCGACTTCGACGAGAACTCGGTCAGGGCGGCCGAAGCCCTCCGGGCGAGGTACGCCCCGATGGCCGACTGGACGATTACCCAGGGTTCGGTGCTCGACCGTCCCTGGCTCGACTCGCTCGGCACGTTCGATGTCGTCTACTCCTGGGGCGTGCTCCATCACACGGGCGACATGTGGCGCGCGCTTGAGAACGTCGCCGGCTTGGTCCGGCCCGCCGGCGCGCTTTGCGTGGCCATCTACAACGACCAGGGCCTGCCGAGCCGGATGTGGAAAGGGGTGAAGCGAACGTATAACGCGCTGCCGCCGCCCCTGCGGTTCCTCGTGCTCTGGCCCGCGGCCGTGCGGCTCTGGGGGCCGACGGTCGTGCGCGATGCGCTCCGCGGTGACCCGCTCCGGACCTGGCGGGCCCACGACATGGACGACCCCCGCGGGATGTCGCCCGATGTCGACCTCAAGGACTGGGTGGGCGGGTATCCGTTTGAGGTGGCCACGCCCGCCCGGCTGACAGACTTTTACGCCCGCCGCGGGTTTACGCGGACCACGCTCGTGGCGCGGACCGGCATCGGCTGCAACGAATTTGTCTTTCGACGGGCCGGCTGATGCGGCAAGGTCGTACTGTGCCCCACCCGTCCGGCGGCCAGGTGTTGCCGCGAGCGTTCTACGCGCGACCGACGCTCGACGTGCTGCGGGATCTCATCGGTCACGTGCTGGTCCATGACGAGCGCGCCGGGCGGACATCTGGTGTGATCGTCGAGGCCGAGGCCTACATCGGCGAGGCGGATGCCGCCTGCCACGCGGCGCCCGGACCGACGCCGCGAAACGCGCCGCTCTACGGGCCGCCGGGATTTGCGTACATCTATCTCAACTACGGGCTGCACGAGATGGTAAACGCGGTCACCGAGCCGGCCGGACGACCGGCGGCCATCCTCATTCGCGCGCTCGAGCCGCTCGAGGGCATCGCGCGCATGCGGCGGCGACGCGCGCGCCGGCGTGGAACTGGTTCCTCTCTTGAGACCGTGGACCTCTGCCGTGGCCCCGGCAACCTGACGGTCGCGCTGGGGATCGATCGACGGTTGAACCGAGCCGACCTCACCGCCAGCCGGCTTCGCATCGAAGATCACGGCATCCGCGCCGCGCCTCTCGGGTGGTCGCCGCGCATCGGGATCCGCGTCGCCACCGACCGCCCGTGGAGATGCTACTGGAAGGGCCGGCCAGCCGTCAGCCGCCGGTAGACGGTCGACAGCCGATTCCGGAAGTCAGCGTTGTCTCGGCACCATCAACGAGACAGGAATCTCGAACTTCAGCGTGTGCGAGTCGCGCAGGACCTCAACCGCAGCCGTACTGCCGATCGGCAAGGCCGCGACGAGCCGCTGCAGCTGATCGACTTCCCGGATTTCGGTGCCATTCAGCTTCGTGACGATGTCCAGCCGCTGAAGGCCGGCGCGGGCGGCGGCCGATCCGCGCGCGAAGCCGGCGATGACCACGCCGCGGTCGGTCCCCAGACGGTTTTCCTGGGCGAGTTGCGGCGTCACCGTCGCCAGGCCTTCGGGGTCGAGGCCGATCCAGCCGCGCCGGATTTCGCCGTTCGCCTTCAGGCCCTTCATGATCTCCTGCGCGAGATTCACGGGGATGGCGAAGCTGATGCCGGAGAACCCGTTGTTCTGGCTGTAGATCATCGTGTTGATCCCGACCAGTTCGCCGTGGCTGTCGACGAGCGCGCCCCCGGAGTTGCCGGGATTGATCGCGGCGTCGGTCTGGATGAAGTCGTTGTAGATGGCCAACTGCGGATCGTGGCGATTCACGTTCGAGACGATGCCCTGGGTGACGGTCTGGCTGAACTCGAACGGATTGCCAACGGCGAGCACCCATTCGGCCACGCGCAGTTTGCTCGAATCGCCCCACGGCAAGGGATTGAGGCCGGTCGCCTTGACCTTGAGGAGCGCGAGATCGGACGGCACGTCGATGCCCACGACCTTGGCGGGCAAGGTCTGATTGTTGGGCAGCGTCACTTGAATGTCCGCGCTCGCCGTCTGGGCCACGTGGCTGTTGGTGAGCACGTAGCCGTCTGGCGAGACAATCACGCCCGATCCCAGACTGGTCTGCGGGACGACCGCGTCACCGCCCATCGCGCGGAACCAGCTGTTCGTCTGGAAGTACTGCGTCGACGAGATATTGACTGAGGCCTGGATGGCCCGCTCCGCGACCGGCGAGAGGTCCGGCATGGTCGGCAGGGCCCCCGCGGACGCCTGGGCCGTGCGCGGCGCGGCCGCGGCTGGTGACGGGCGGCCCTCGCCCGGCGTCGCCGACAAGCGGCCCGACACAATCAGGCCGGCGACGAAACCGGCCATGACGCCGACCGAGAGGAAGACCAGCCTTCGCAGGGTCATCGGGCTCACGCTCATGGATTATTCGACCTCGATGCGGTGTGCGCGGATGGGCGTTTTCGGGATGCGCACGATCAAGACGCCGTCGGCGAGATCCGCCGTGACGCCGTCGGCGCCGATTGGGTCACCGAAGCGGAAGGTTCGCGAAAACGCACCATGGTCCCGTTCGAGCTGCTGATACCGCTCGGTCGGGCACCCGTCCGACGGCCGCCGGCCTCGGACGGTCACGGCGTTGGCGGTGACATCCAGCGTGATGTCCTCGCGCGCCAACCCGGGTAGTTCGATGGTCACCCGGAACTCGTCGCTGTATTCGGCCACGTCGGCGGGGGGCACCCAGCCCGGCGTCGCCTGGCCGAAGAGGCTATCGAGCCGCTCCTGCATCGTCAGCAGGTCGCGCACCGGATCCCACGGCATACTCCGATGCTAGCACCGAGAGGCCGGCCCAGTGGTAGTATCAAGAGTTCGCCCGGTCGCAGGGCGGCCACCTATGAGTTCGATGCAGGCCACGCGGATCCGGAAGGGCCATCTGATCCTGCACGAAGGCAGTTTGTGCCGGGTCGTGGACACGTACCACATCACGCCCGGCAACAAGCGCGCCCACGTGCAATGCAAGCTGCGGGACATCCGCACGGGCCGGCTGGTCGATTACAAGTTTCGGGCCGAGGATGACGTCGAACGCGCGTCGCTCGACGAGCGAGAGATGCAGTTTCTCTACCGCGATGGCGACATGTTCAATTTCATGGACACGTCGAACTACGAGCAGGTGCACATCTCGCTCGAGGCGCTCGGCGATCAGGCGCTGTACCTTCTGCCTGAGGCGCTGATCAACGTCGAGTTCTATGAGGCCGATCCGGTCGGCATCCATCTGCCGCAAACCGTGGACCTGAAGGTGACCGAAACCGCGCCCGGCATCAAGGGCGCCACCGCGGCGGCCCAGGTCAAGCCGGCCACCGTCCAGACCGGGCTCGTCGTCACCGTGCCGTCGTTCGTCAACGAGGGCGATGTGGTCCGCGTGAACACGGAAACCGGGGAGTATCTCTCACGGGCGTGAGGACGCAGGCCGTGTTCCTTCGCGCGCCGCGAGTATCAGCAGCATGAACGAATCGGCCCGCTCCCGACCCGGTTGGATTGAAGTCATCGCCGGCAGCATGTTCAGCGGCAAGAGCGAGGAGCTGATTCGCCGGCTGCGGCGGGCGCAGATCGCCCGTCAGACCGTCCAGATCTTCAAGGCCGCGATTGACGACCGGTACGACGCGGACGCGATCGTGTCGCACAGCGCGATGAAGATCGCGTCGACGCCCGTGCGCACGGCACAGGACATTCTGAACGCGCTGCGCCTCGACACGGAAGTCGTCGGCATCGACGAGGGCCAGTTCTTCGACGCCGAGCTGCCGGCGGTGTGCGCTCGGCTGGCGAAGGACGGCCGGCGTGTGATCGTTGCCGGCCTCGACCAGGACTACCTCGGCAAGCCGTTCGAGCCGATGCCGCAGCTCCTCGCGATTGCCGAGTACATCACCAAAACGCTCGCGATCTGCATGGTCTGCGGCGCGCCGGCCAACCAGACGCAGCGCCTGGTCTCGTCGAGCGAGCGCGTGCTCGTCGGTGCGTCCGGGACGTACGAAGCGCGGTGCCGGCATTGTTTCGATCCCGACCTGGCCGGGTGACGCTTCGCCGGATCGCCGATGGGGTTAGCCCGGGACGAAGTCGGGATACGTGCGGTCGCGGTCGTTGATGAGCGTGGGCGGACCGAGCGGCCACGTGATCCCGAACGCGGGATCGTTCCATCGCACGCCGCCCTGATGGGCGGGGGCGTACCGCGCGGCCGTGAAGTAGAGCACCTCCGCGTCGTCGACCAGCGTCTGGTAGCCGTGGGCGCACCCGGCGGGCACGTACAGGCTGGCGTAGCGGCGATCGGTCAACTCCACGCCAAACCAGCGTCGGAAGGTGGAAGAGTCGGGTCGGAGGTCGATCGCGACGTCGAAGATCGCGCCGCGCGTGACTCGAACGGTCTTGGCGCCATCGTGGGGCGTGGTTTGAAAGTGCATGCCACGGATCGTGCCTCGTCGCGTGTTCGTCGAGAAGCTGCACTGCTCGACGTGCGTGTCGAGGCCGTGGGCAGACAGCTCGTCGGCCACCCAGCCGCGCACGAACTGTCCTCGGGCATCCGGAAAAATATCGGCTTCGACCAGATAGACGCCGGCGACGGAGGTCTCGACGATTCGCAAGGGATCTCTCGGCCTCTAGCTGGCCATCATCCATTGCAGCAGCCCGCGCCCGTGCGCGGTCGGATCGCCCAGCAGATCCGGCGGCGTGATCCAGACGAACGCGAGGATCGCGATGACCCAGAGGTCGTAGGGCAGCGTCGCGCGCTCGTCCGTCCAGTAGAACGCGCGCACCAGGAAGCCGAACGGGCCGCCGAGCCGCGGTTGCCGGCGCCCTTGCAGCTCGATGTAGGTAAAGAAGATTCGGTCGATGACGGTCACGATCGACAGCACCCCGATCACCCACATCACGGCGGCCATGCGATTGGTGAACGCGCCGATCATGAAGAGCACGATGCGCTCCGGCCGTTCCATGAAGCCGACCTTGCACTTCGGGATCAACGACTCGGCCCGCGCCCGCACGTAGCTGGTCATCGTCGCGAACACCATCGCCAGCGACGTGATGAGTACGTAGTCCGTGCGCCCGAGCGACGAGTAGAGGCAGATGAGGCCGACCGAGAGCGCCAGATCGGAGAACCGATCGATGACCGAATCCCAGAACCCGCCGAACTTGCTGACGGCGCCCAGCTCGGTCGCGACCTTGCCGTCGATGAAGTCGAAGATGTTGGCGCCGACCATCACGCCGCCGGCGGAGAGAAAGCGGCCCTGGGACAGCTCCCAGCCGGCCACGATGCTGATCAACACCCCGGTGAACGTGAGAAAATTTGGGTGAATCTTCAGTCGGACGCAGACGGCGATGATGAGCCGCAGCGGGAAGTCGAACACCCTTCCGACTGCGCCCGTGAAAGTCACGCGCGATGGTAGTCCATGGCCATTCATGATCTCAAGACCCGGATCGACCGATTGCCCGAACAACCGGGCGTGTATCTGTTCCTCGGTGCGGGCGGTGAGACGATCTATGTCGGCAAGGCGCGCGTGCTGCGCGACCGCGCGCGGACGTACCTCGGCGCGGCCGGCACCAGCCCCCGCCTCGACGCGCTCCTCCGCGATGCGACCGCAATCGAGTTCATCGTCACCGATTCGGTCGTCGAGGCCCTCGCGCTCGAGAACCGTCTCATCAAGCAGCGCAATCCCCGCTACAACGTGCTGCTGAGGGACGACAAGACCTATCCCTACCTCCAATTGACCACGACCGAGGCGGCGCCGCGGCTGCTCGTGGCCCGCCGCGTGGAGCGGGACGGCAACGTCTATGCGGGGCCCTTCATGCCCGCGGCGCTCGCCCGGCGCACCATGTCCCTGGCGCACCGGCTGTTCGGCATTCGCTCGTGCAACGAGGTCATCGACGGCCGTCGCGGCCGCCCGTGCCTCGAATACGACATCAAGCGATGCCTGGCGCCGTGCGTCGAGTCGATCTGCACGATCGAGCGCTACGGCCGCGCCGCCGACCAGGCGCGGCTCCTGCTCGAGGGCAAGCAGGCGCAACTCGCCGAGAACCTGCGCACCGAGATGGCCGAAGCCGCCGCCGAGGAACGGTTCGAACGCGCCGCCCACCTGCGGGACGCCATCCGGACCGTGGAGAGCCTGCGCGACCATCGCAACAAGATGGAGACGCCGGCGCTCGGCGACCGCGACGCCTTCGGCATCAAGATCGGATCGACCGGTGCGGTCATTCAGGTCTTCCAGATGCGCCGCGGGCGCGTCGTCGAACGCATTGAACTCCTGGCGGACGCGCCCACCGACGCGCCCGCGCTCCTGGCCATCGCCCTGCAGCAGTTCTACGCGGACCGCGATCCGCCGCCAGAAATTCACCTCCCGGTGGCGATGGCCGAGGACGACCACGACGCGCTCGAGGCGTGGCTGTCGGCCGATCGGGCCCGCGTCAGGATCGTGGTGCCCCAGCGCGGCGACAAGCGTGGACTGGTGGACCTCGCGAGTCGCAACGCGGCGATGGCGTATCAGACCCGGTTTGGCGCCGGCGCCTCGACGGCGTACGAGGCGCTCGACACGCTGCGGGCGCTCTTGGCGCTGCCCTCGCTGCCTCGCCGGATCGAGTGCTTCGACATCTCGACGCTCCAGGGGCGCGAGACCGTCGCCTCGTTGGTCGTCGCAGTGGACGGGCGAGTCGAACGCGGGCAGTACCGAAAGTTCCGCATCCGCGGTCTGCCGGTGCCGCCGTCCGGCGCGGCCGGCGACGGCGCGCCCGCGGGGAAGCCGGTCGTTCCGGCGGGCACGCCGGCTGTCCTGCTCGACGACTTCGCCTCGATGCACGAGGTCGTGCTCCGTCGGTACCGCCGCCTCCTCGAACAGGGCGGGCCGTTCCCCGATCTGATCGTCATCGACGGCGGCAAGGGCCAGCTGAGCGCCGCCTACGAGGCGCTGCGCGGCGTCGGTCTGGAACGGCTCGTCGCGGTCGGCCTCGCGAAGCAGGAGGAACTCATCTTCACCCGCGACCGCGAAGAGGGCATCGCGCTGCCGCGCGAGAGCCCCGCGCTGCACCTCCTGCAGCGGATTCGCGACGAGGCCCACCGGTTCGCCGTGACCTTCCACCGGAAGCGGCGGACGACGAGCGACCTGCGGTCGGCGCTCGACGACGTACCCGGCATCGGGCCCGCGCGACGACGGCGGTTGCTGACACGATTTGGCTCCGTCGCCGGCGTGCGTCGCGCCAGCCGCGACGAGCTCGAGGCGGTCGTAGGTATGAAGATGGCCGAGACCGTCCTCAAGCATTTTGGCGGGTGATCACCGTTCGCGCATCTGACCCCTCCGGCCTCCCAAGCTTCCAGCCTCCCGGCCTCCCCAGCCTCCCAGCCTTCAGGCCCCTCTTCTTCAGAGCTTCCCGCTATTGGCGATCGCCACGAACTCCTCGAGCGACACGATGCGCACGAGTCCCGCATGAACGAGGTGTTCCTTGAGTGCACCCGAGGTGAAGTAGGCCCGGAGCTTCCAGCCGGTGCCCCCGAGGACGAGGTACGCGCGCGTCGCCAACCGCTTTCGCACGGCATCGGCGAGGCACATGACCTCGAAGGGCACCTTCTGCTCGGCCGTGCCGCTCGACTGCTGCCACTTGAGGGAAATGATGACGGCTTCGCCATCCTTCTCGGCCAGAGCGTCGACTCGGTGAGGGCCGCCGCCTGGCCGGTCACCGGCGATGACTTGACTGCGTGCCCAATAGCCGCCACGCACGAGCGCGGGCAGAATCATCTGCTCGAGGACGGCGCCCGTGGTCGTGTTGCCGGGCATCAGAGGTGCCGGGTGCCGACGATCTCACGCGCCGGCGTGCGGTCGCCCGTGCAGCTGATCCGCCGCGGCGCGTCGAGGAACGTAACCGCGTAGCCGAGACGCCGGTAGAGCGTCTCGACCCGATCCGTCGCCTGGTTCACGAGGATCACCGGGCCGCGATGCCTCGCGAGGAAAGCCGCCGTGCGCTCCTGGTCCTCCCACGAGAAGCCGCCCTTCGAGTAGTGCGTGAACTCCACGTCGTACGGCGGGTCGGCGTAGACGAAGTCGTCGCGATCGAGATCGATCGCCTCGACATCGCCAATGGTGAACGACCAGCCCTCGAGTGCGTCGCGGTACGCCAAGAAATCCTTCACGTAGCCGATGGTCTTGTACCGCCCGAATGGCACGTTGAAGACGCCGCGCCGATTGAACCGGCACAGTCCGTTGTACCCCGTCCGGTTCAGGTAGTAGAAGAGCGAGGCCGCCTCCCGCGTGTCGGACTCTCCGGCGGAGAGCAGCGCGTTGAAGCGATCGCGGTGGCGATAGAACGTCTGCTGGTCGTTCTTCATGCGGAGCTCGATCGTCAGGCCCCGCTTGAGCCACTCGTAGAAATGAATCAGGTGCGAGTTGGTGTCGTTGAGGCGCGCGCGATCGGGCAGCAGGCCCAACGCGACCGCCAGGCCGCCGCAGAACGGCTCGACGAGGCGGCGATGGGCATGCGGCGCCCAGAGCGGACGAAGGAGCGGCACCTGCCAGCGCTTGCCGCCAGCCCACTTGAGCGGGGGCCGGAGGTCCGACGCCGCTCGACTCGCCACACGCCCCATCGTGCCGCTGAGTGTAACCCGCCGCGCTGACAGGCCGGGTCACGCGTGGTACATTCAGCCGGCGTGTCGGTTGCCACCATCCTGCCGCTGTTCGCGATCCTGGTGTGCTCGCTCTCGTTTCACGAGGCGGCGCATGCGTGGATGGCCAACCAGCTCGGCGATCCCACGGCGCGCAACCTCGGGCGCCTGACCCTCAATCCCCTCGCGCACGTCGACTGGATTGGCACCGTGCTCTTCCCGCTCGTGGCGATGTCCACAGGCGCGCCGCTCATCGGCTGGGCGAAGCCCGTGCCCGTTGACTTTCGCTACCTGAGATCGCCACGCCGTGACTTCGCGCTCGTCGCGCTTGCCGGACCGGCGAGCAACCTCCTGCTCGGCAGCCTGGCCGCCCTGGTTCGGGCCCTGGTCGTGTCGACACACCCAGTGCCGGGCGGGATGGCCGACGTGGTGTCGAATGTGCTCGTAAACGCGGTCCTGCTCAACGTTCTCCTGGCGGTGTTCAACCTGATCCCCGTGCCGCCGCTCGACGGCAGCAACGTGGCGATCGGCGTGTTGCCGCCCGCGGCGGGGCGCCTGTTCATGGCGATGCGACCGTGGGGCTTCATCATCCTGTATGCGCTGATGCTGACTGGAATCCTCTGGGAGATCACCCGTCCAGTCGAGAACCTGATCCTCTGGTGGCTGCTTCGACAATGAGGTCCCGGGTGGTCTCCGGCATGCGCCCCACCGGGCGCCTTCACCTGGGGCACCTGGTCGGTGCCCTGCACAATTGGATCGCACTCGAGCGCCAGTACGAGTGCTTCTTCTTCGTCGCCGACTGGCATGCGCTGACGAGCGAGTTCGCCTCGACCATCGGCCTCGTGGAGAACGCGCTCGACAACGTCGCCGACTGGCTCGCGGTCGGCATCGATCCGGCCGCCAGCACGATCTTCGCGCAGTCGCTCGTCCCCGAGCACGCCGAGCTGTACCTATTGCTGCAGATGATCACGCCCATTCCATGGCTCGAGCGCGTGCCGACGTACAAAGAACAGATCGAACAGTTGAGCGACAAGGACCTGTCGTCGATTGGTTTCCTGGGCTACCCGCTGCTCCAGACCGCCGACGTGACGATGTACGACGCGTCGCTGGTGCCCGTCGGCGACGATCAGGTCCCGCACCTCGAGCTGTCGCGCGAAGTCGTCCGCCGCTTCAACAATTTCTACGGCGACGTGCTGGTCGAGCCGCAGGCGCTCCTCACCCCGAATCCGCGCCTGCCGGGTCTCGACAACCGGAAGATGAGCAAGTCCTACGGCAACGCCATCGACCTGTCAGACGACGCCGAGACGGTGACGAAGAAAGTCCGGCAGATGTACACCGACCCGAAGCGCATCCGCGCCAACACCCCGGGGACGGTCGAAGGCAATCCCGTCTTCGTCTACCACGACGCCTTCAACCCTGATCGCGCCGAAGTGGAAGACCTGAAGGCGCGCTACCGCCAAGGCACGGTCGGCGACGTCGAGGTGAAGACCAAGCTGGCCCGAGCGGTGAATGCCGTGCTCGATCCCATCCGCGCCCGCCGCGCCGAGGTACTCCGACGGCCCGACGACCTCCGCGACGTCCTCGTCGACGGGTCCCGCCGGGCCCGGACGTTGGCCGGCGAGACGATGGCGCGCGTCCGAGCCGCCATGAAACTACAATACTGAGCCGGATGTGTCGGGCCCTGACCGCATGACCGAACAGACCCAGGAATTCGAATCCGTCCTCGAGGACTATCCGGTCCACCTCCAGAACTTCGAAGGGCCCCTCGACCTGCTGCTGCACCTCATCAAGAAGAATGAGGTGAGCATCTACGACATTCCAATCGCGCTCGTCACCCAGCAGTACCTGGACTACCTCGGGCTGATGCAGGAGCTGAACCTCGACGTGGCGGGAGAGTTCCTCGTGATGGCGGCGACGCTCATCCACATCAAGTCCAGGACGCTGCTGCCGCGACCCGATCCGACGCAGGAGGACGAGGAGGATCCGCGCGAAGCCCTCGTCCGCCGGCTGCTCGAGCACCAGCGCTTCAAGGCCGCGGCCGAGCTCCTGCACGAGCGCGAGATCCAGCGGAGCGCCCAATGGCTGCGGCCCGACGATCGCGTCGCCGGCCTCGTCGGCGAGGCGCCGGAGCCCGAGATCGAGGTCGATCTGTTCACGCTCATGGCCGCGTTCCGGCAGGTGCTCGACCGCGCCCGGGAGCGACCCCGCGTGTTGCTCCCCCCCGAGCAGCTGCCGATCGAGACGCGCATCGACCAGTTGCTTGCGCGGCTCTCGACCACCGAGGCGTGCGGCTTCGACGAGCTCTTTGCCGACGTCCAGACGCGCAGCGGCATGATCGTCACGTTCCTCGCGCTCCTCGAGATGATCCGCCTCAAGCTCGTGCGCGTGTTCCAGCAGGCGAACTTCGGGCCGATCCGCGTCTACAAGCGCGAGAAGCCGGCGGACGCGCCGACGTTCGACCACTGAGCCATGTCCGACCTGAAAGCCATCGTCGAGGCCCTGATCTTCGCTGCGCCCGAGCCCATCACGCTCAAGGTGCTGGCGAAACTGCTCGACACCGAGCCGAGGGAGGATATCGCGGCCGCGCTCGCGGCGCTCCGCGAGGACTACGCCCGCCCGGGCGGTCTGCAGATGGTCGAAGTGGCCGGCGGCTACCAAATCGTGACGCGGCCGGAGCTGAACGAGTGGGTCCGCCGCCTCTTCCACGAGCGGACGACGCAGAAGCTGTCCGTCGCCGCACTCGAGACCCTCGCCGTCATCGCCTACAAGCAACCGGTGACCGCGCCGGAGATCGCGGAAATCCGAGGCGTGCACACCGCCGGCGTCGTCGGCACCTTGATCGAGCGAAAACTCGTGAAGGTCGTCGGGCGGAAGCAGGTCGTCGGCCGGCCCTTCCTGTATGGCACGACCCGCGAGTTCCTGACCCGCTTCGGCCTGAACGACCTGTCGGACCTGCCCAAAGTGGAAGACATGTCGGAACTCCTGGGCTTCGACTTGCCTGCGACGGTGGGCGAGCCGGCGCCCCAGACCGCGCTGCCGTTCGACGGGGGCGGGGACGGCGGTGGGGAAGAGAAGATACATTGACGATCGGCGATCGCGGCGTGACGATCCGCCTCCAGAAGATCCTGTCGCAAGCCGGCGTCGCCTCCCGGCGGGCCGCCGAGACACTCATCACGCAAGGGCGGGTCGAGGTCAACGGGCGCGTCGTCAGCAAACTTGGCTCGAAGGCCGACCCGGCCGCCGACGTCATCAAAGTCGACGGGCGCCGGCTGAAACTGGAGGCCGGCCGACGCTACCTCCTCATGTACAAGCCGCGGGGGGTGGTCAGCACACGCCTCGATCCGCAGAAGCGGACGACGGTCGTGGATCTGGTCGCGCGCGCCGGCATCCGCGGCTACTTCTATCCCGTGGGTCGTCTCGACTACGAGTCCGAGGGGCTGATCCTGCTCACGAACGACGGCGAGTTCGCCCAGCGCGTGGCGCACCCGAGCTACGAAGTCGATCGCACGTACGAGGCGCTCGTCGAAGGCGTGCCCGACGACCGCGATCTCGATCGCCTGCGCCACGGGGTGGTCATCGAGGGCGGCCGCACCGGTCCGGCCGAGGTCCGGCTCGAGCACACGTCCGAGACCACGCGCGGCCCGCGGGCGACGATCGTCGTCCGGCTGCACGAGGGCCGGAACCGCCAGGTTCGGCGGATGTGCGACGTGATCGCCCACCCAATCGTCCGCCTGAAGCGCATCCGCATCGGATCGATCGGCGTCGGCGACCTCCGTCCTGGCGACATTCGCGATTTGTCGCCGGCTGAAATCCGGAAGCTCGTCCCACGGTGACCGTGTGGATGACCGGCGGTTGCGGGTCGTTCGCATCATCGCCCGCTTGAACATCGGCGGGCCCGCGCGTCACGTCGCGCTCTTGCAGCGGCATCTGGCCGCGCGCGGCTATGATTCGACCCTCGTGACCGGCGTGCCCTCCGCCGGAGAGGGTGAGCTGCCGCCCGACGAGGCCGCCGGCGCGCCAATCGATCGCATCGTGGTGCCCGAACTGGGTCGAGCGTTGCGAGCCGCCGACGATCTGGTGGCGTTCGTCCGCATCTACCGGCTGCTTCGCCGACTCGAACCCGACATCGTTCATACCCACACCGCGAAGGCCGGCGCCCTGGGTCGTGTGGCCGCCTCGTGGTACAACCTGACGCGGCGGCCTCGTCGGCGCGCCGTCGTCGTGCACACGTTCCACGGCAACGTCCTGCGCGGCTACTTCGGTCCGGTGGCGAGTCGCGCCGTACGGGCCGCCGAGCAAGCGCTTGCGCGAGTGAGCGACCGCATCGTGGCGATTTCATCGACCCAGCGGCGCGATCTCGTCGAAGTGTTTCGGATTGCGCCGGCCCGGAAGGTCGTCGTGGTGCCCCTGGGGCTGGATCTCGACGCGCTCGCGCACGCGCCGGACCGCGGCGGCTCGTTGCGGGGCGACGCCGGCTTTCCCAGCGAGGCGATCGTGTGCGGCTATGTGGGCCGGCTGGTCCCGATCAAACACGTCGATCTGCTCGTTCGAGCCTTTGCCGAGGTGCGCCGCCGGCAGCCGCGCGCGCGCATGCTCATCGTCGGGAATGGCGAATGCCGGGCGGATCTCGAGCGGCTGGTCGGCGATTTGGACCTCACAGGGGACGTGCACTTCGCCGGCTGGCGGACCGACCTGATTCAGGTCTACGGCGCCATGGACATCGTGGCGTTGTCGTCCCGGAACGAGGGGACGCCCGTCGCGCTCATCGAGGCGGGCGCGGCGGGCAAAGCGATCGTCGCAACCCGCGTCGGCGGCGTGCCCGACGTCGTCGAGACCGAGCGCACGGGTCTTCTCGTGCCGGATGACGACGTCGCCGCCCTCGCGTCGGCACTCGAGCGCCTCATCGTCGATCCGGACTTGCGCACGCGACTGGGCGCGGCGGCCCGCGCGAACAGCATCAGTCGCTTTGGCTATGCGCGGCTGATCGACGATCTCGACGCGCTCTATCGCGCCGAAGACGACGCGCGTCGGGGTCGAACTCCGTCCTCGAAGCCCATGGCATGATGGCCAGCCAACCATGAGCGCCGTCGACGTGCTGGCGCCGCCACCCGCGGCCCGGCCGGACCCTGGGAGTCTCGCGCGGATCGTGCGCCTTGGGCTCGTGGCCTCGGCGGCTGCTGCGATCGCGCTTCAAACGTATCTGGGCGCACGGGCGTGGCCGCATCTGATCCCCTTGAACGCGACGCTGCTCGTCCTCGCGGTCGTGTCGGCCCGCTGGACACCACGGGTCGCGTGCTGGGTGGTACTGCTCCCCGCCTACGTGTTTCCCGTGATCGTCCTGCGCGTGATGCACGGGTACGACGAGGCGCTGTGGTCTGTATGGACGTCGATGCTCCTCGGCTACATCATCGGCCGTGCGCCGCTCGCCGGGTGGGCCTTGCCGCCGAGCTGGCGGTTGCCGCTTGGATTCTGGGGGCTGTCGGTCGCCGTGAGCTGGCCCATCATCGTCTGGCGCGAGATGGACTTTACGCCGGCGCTTCTCGGTGGTTCGACCACGAGCGTGACGCACATCGGCATTTCACCCGCCGTCGAATCCGTGTGGATCGCGCACGTCGCCGCGACGCACCTCATCGGCATTCTCTGGGTCGACGCCCTCAACCGTAACGAGGTGCCCCGTCCTGACGCCCCAGTCGCGCCACGAATCGTGGGGCCACTCCTCGTGAGCATGGGCGCGAGCGCGGCGCTCGCGCTCTATCAGATGTACGGGCACATGGACACGCTGAACGCCGGCATCTTTGCGTCGTTCAGCCGCGCGTCTGGCGCGATGCTCGACGGCAACGCCTTCGGGATGGCGGCCGCGTTGTGGATCGCCGGCGCCCTCGCGGTCGCGGCGAGCACGGACCGACCGACCCTCCGGCTCACGATGGTGGCCACTGCCGGTTTGTTGCTGGTGGCCGCTTGGGGGTCGGGCTCGCAAAGCGCGTTCCTGGCTGCGACCGTCGGCGGGATCGGCGTTGCCTATGGCCTCTGGCGGACGCGCACCGCGTTGAACCGGCGGCGGCTGCTCTGGAGCGCCGCCGCCGTCGGATTCGTTGCCGTCCTCACGCTCGGCGGCATCAGCCGGCTTCAATCGGTCGCGATCGGGCCGATCGCGCGCTTCGAGCTCGTGGTCGAGGGAGCGACCAAGGATCGTCGGCTCGGATTGCTGACGGCCATGTGGACGCGGAACCGGTACGGTACCGCGGCAACCGCGATGATTCGGCAGTACCCGGTGACGGGCGTCGGCGTCGGCATGTTCAACTCCTTTGTCATCGATGAGACCCTGCTCCTCGGGCTCGGCGCCCAGGCCCCCGACAACGCGCAGAACTGGTTCCGCCATCAACTCGCTGAGATGGGCGTCGTCGGCAGCCTCGGCTGGCTGGCCTGGCTGGTCGTGTTCGTGCCCGCGCTGTGGAAGAAACCGTCACCCGGGGCCTCGCCTGTGGCGACCTACGCGCTCAGGGGCGCGCTCGTCGGGGTCGGCCTCGCGTCCCAGGTCGCGATGCCGACGCAGAACACGGCCGTGCTCCTGACGTTCTGGACGTTCGTCTTCTGGCACGGCCAACTCATCGAACGATCACCGGAGTCAGCCAGCCGCCCCCCTGGCGACTGGCGCTGGTTCGCCGCTTGTGTCCTGGTCCTTATATATGCCGGAGCAGTGTGGAGAGTGGGCGCGACGATGCTCCGGGTGCCTACCCGGGCTGCCGCGGTCGGTTGGCCCTACGACTATGGGTTCTACGACCTAGAGAAGAGTCCTGGCGGCGGGGCCTATCGGTGGACAGGTCAGCGCGCTGTCGCGGTGTTCTTGACCCCTGGGCGCGATAGTTACGTGCCGTTGACGTGGTGGGCCCATCATCCAGACATTCGCGAGCACCCCGTGCGCGTCCGGATCTGGATTCGCGGGCGTCTCGAGGTCGACACCCTCCTCGCCGACAGCCAACCAGTCAGCCGCTACGTGCACGTCCGGGCCGACGAACGAGCCCTGATGGTCGAGATCGCGGTCGATCGCACCTGGCGTCCGTCGGACTCGGGGCTGCGCGACGCCCGCACCCTGGGAGTCGCCGTGGCGGACTGGGGCTTTGTCTGTTGTCTACCCGCCGGCGCAATTGTAGTGAACTGAGTAGACTCACGGGTCGAGGGCGCAGTATGCTTCCACCGCTCCCCACTATTGCACGGCCTTCTGCGGCCCGATAAGCAACGCAACGTGTACCAGGGTTGTCCAAGGACTAAGTTCGTCGTGTATGGCTGAATCTGCCTTACTCACGTTCGTGGTCACGTTTGTCTCGGCGGGACTGGCTGCCGTCGTCGCGACGCCAGCGGCGCGTCGCCTGGCCAGATCGCTCGGGGTCGTCGCGCAGCCTCGAACCGATCGGTGGCACGGCAAGACCGCGATTCCGCTTCTCGGCGGGCTGGCCATTTGGTTCGGCGCGCTGGTCGGGACCCTCGTAGCAGGTCAGACGGGCCCTCACACATGGCTCGTCCTGGGCGCCGGCACGGCCCTCTTCAGCCTCGGCATTGTCGACGACGTCAGCGGTTTGAGACCGGTCGTCAAGCTGATCGTCCAGATTGGCGTGGCCTGCGCCCTGGTGAGCCTCGGAGTGACGCTGCCCTGGACGGGATCGCAGGTCCTCAACGCGCTCATCACGGTCCTGTGGATCGTCGGCACGGCGAACGCGTTCAACCTGCTCGACAACATGGACGGCCTGTGCGCCGGGATTGCCGTGGTCACGGCCGTCGCCCTCTGCTTGTCAGTGCGGCAACTCGACCCGGGCGCGTTCGCCATCGGCGCCGCGCTGGCCGGCGCGGCGGCTGGGTTTCTCGTGTTCAACTTCAAGCCGGCCTCCATCTTCATGGGGGACTCGGGGAGTCTGTTCCTCGGATCAAGTCTGGCCGTCCTCGCGTGCGTGGGTGATTCGCCGGCGCAGCGCGGCGTGGCGTCGGCGATTGCCGTGCCTGCCCTGCTGATGCTCATCCCCATCTTCGACACGACCTTGGTGACGCTGTCGCGAAAGCTCTCCTCGCGGCGCGTGTCGGTGGGCGGCCGCGACCACACCTCCCACCGGCTCGTGGCCCTTGGCTTGTCCGAGCGCCAGGCCGTCCTGTTCTTGTGTGGCCTCGCGGCTCTGGGCGGCGCGGCGGCCGTCGGCATCAACAGCGCCGGGTTCCGCGAGGCGGACATTCTCCTCGGCCTGCTGCTCGTGGCGCTCCTGTTGCTCGGCGTCCGGCTGGCCAACGTGCGGGTCTATGACGGCGACGACTTCGTGGTGTTGCGGCAGCGCGCATTGACGCCGCTCGTCGCGGAGTTCGTCCACAGGCGCCGCGTGTTCGAGGTCATCCTCGATGTGTTCCTCGTGGTCATCGCGTATTACACGTCGTGGGTCTTTCGGTTCGAGCGCGATCTGCCCGAGTACTACGCGGCCTTCGTGCGCTCGGTGCCCATCGTCATCGGATGCCAAATCGCGTCCTTTCAGATCGCCGGCGTGTACGGCGGCGTCTGGCGCTATGTGAGCGTCGGCGACATCCTGCCCTATGCGCGCGGGGTCATCTTGGCGGTACTCAGCTCGATCGTGATGATCGTGTACGTCACTCGCTTCGACGGGTTCTCACGCGGCGTCTTCCTGATTGACGCGATGATGCTCGCGCTGCTCCTCGCCGGATCGCGCGCGTCGTTCCGGCTCGTCGGGGAACTGTCGCGTCGCTACGCCAAGGGCCGCGAGCGCGCGCTGATCTACGGCGCCGGCGATGGGGGCGCGATGCTCGTCCGGGAGCTCCGCAACAACCCAGCCTATGACTACCGCCTGATCGGCTTCGTGGATGACGAGCCGTCCAAGCAGGGCCGCCGGATCCTCGGGCTGTCGGTGCTCGGCGGGATCGAGACGCTGGAGGCGACGCTCGCCGAGATGCGCCCGGACGTGCTGATTCTGAGCACGACGAGCATCGCCAGCGACCGGCTCGCGCGCGTGCGCCGCGAGTGCTTCGCGAGCGGAACCAAAGTCCTCGAATTCAGCTTCCAACTCACCGTCGTCGGCGGCGACAAGCGCGCGGTGTCCTAGACAAACGCGCTCCTGCTATTCACCGATTCACCCATTCACGTATTGCCTCATGTAATCTTCCCAACCCCAATGCGGCCCTCGACTGGGCTGCTCGCCGAGGCGTAGCTTCGCTTGGGCATCCGGCCCGCCGAGGCCGCCAGCCACCCGGCGTCCACGGCCAGCCTCATCGCGTGGGCCATCGTCGCTGGATCGGCGGCAGCCGCGATCGCCGTGTTCATGAGCACGCCGTCGGCGCCGAGTTCCATCGCGATCGTGGCGTCCGAAGCCGTGCCGACGCCGGCATCGACGATGACCGGCATGCGCGACTGCGCCGTGATGATCCGGAGATTAGTCGGATTCTGAATCCCGAGCCCGGAGCCGATCGGAGCGCCGAGGGGCATGACGGCTGCCGCGCCGGCGTCTTCCAGCTTGCGGCAGACGATCGGGTCGTCGTTCGTGTAGGGCAGCACGACGAAGCCCTCTTTGACGAGAATGCGCGTAGCCGCGAGGAGCGCCTCGGTGTCGGGAAACAGCGTCGCGTCGTCGCCAATCACCTCGAGCTTGATCCAGTTCGAGAGCCCGGCCTCCTGTGCGAGCCTCGCCGTCCGCACCGCCTCGTCGGCCGTGTAGCAGCCGGCCGTGTTCGGCAGGATGAAGATCTTCGTGCGGTCGATCCACGCGAGTAGCGACTCGCTGCCGCGGGCGGCCAGATTCACTCGACGCACCGCGACCGTCACCATCTCGGTGCCCGACGCTTCGTGGGCGGCCTTCATCACCGCAAACGACGGGTACTTGCCGGTGCCCACGATGAGGCGCGACCCAAACGACCGATCCGCAATGACGAGGGGGGGCATGGCCGGGAATCGAGGCCTGTCCGTCATGGTAGCACTGCGGCGGCGAGGACTCGCCGCCAGAACCGAAGCAAGGCCCACTCGTCGGACAGCCCCGCGTGCGGTTCGAGCGCCGCATGGGTCAGCATCGGCGTCAGGAGCGACGTGACGTTGGCGTTGCCCTGCGATCGGAGGTAAGCCGCCAGCAGAGGCGTTTCCGTTGACGGAATCACGTTGTCGTCGGCGCCGTGCAGGAGGAAGACCGGCGCCGTCGTGATCGGCGAGCGATCCGGAGAGAGCGCGGGATCGGCGCCCAATTCGTCGACGTAGGGCAGCAGTCGGGGACCGAGCGACGCGAGGTCGCGGGCGTTCACCTCGCGCATCACGGTCCTCGCCGGCTCCGCCAGGCGCGCGCTGCGCTCCCGAACTTGCGCGAAGAGCCGCTCAGCGGTCGCCGGATCGGTGCTCGCCACGCTCGCCGCAACGAGGTAAGCGACCACCGTTTGGCGAAGCGGATCGACTTCGACGTCGGGCACGAGCTTGTCCACCGCGCCGACCAGAATCACGGCGGCGCCATAGTCGTTGGGCGGCCGCAGCGTGCCATCCGGAAGGCGACCAGTACACAGATACCGCATGGTCCGCGGCAGATCCCCGTGACTGCCGAGCGCGACGACCGCCGCGACGCGGCCCGCAAGCCGTGGCCGGCCAGAAGCGACGAGCGCCAGGCCGCCGGAAAAACTCACGCCCACGACCCCGACCCGTCCCGACGGCGCGCGTGTGGGGTCGCTCGCCATCCACAGGATGACGTCTTCAATCATGTCGGTCGAGCGCCGCGTGATGCGGAAGGCCCGAAGATCCGGCAGCGGCACGCTCAGGACCGTCAGGCCGGTGCCCGCGAGGCGCCGGGAAAAAGCATCGAGCCGGGGCTCGTCGACACCGCCGGCGTGGATCCCTGGAAAGACCACGACGGGAGTG